>Ga0315315_10004080_pt1 | contig 13488 bp, 10 predicted proteins | sample M140m3416metaG_FD_203699 | JGI IMG/M metagenome (GOLD analysis project Ga0315315, IMG submission 203699) | Ammonia-oxidizing marine archaeal communities from Monterey Bay, California, United States - M1 40m 3416 | ecosystem: Environmental > Aquatic > Marine > Intertidal zone | place: USA...
CTTGAAGAAAAAGTTAAAATACTAAGCGGTTTTGATGCATGGCATACCCATGCTATAGAAAGATTGAACATACCTAGCTTAAAGATGTCAGATGGGCCAAATGGTGTAAGAGGCAATGGTACCTCTGGGCAACCATCTGCATGTTTCCCATCTGCAATTTCACTGGGATCAACATGGAATTTAGATCTTGTTAAACAAATAGGTATTGCTTTAGGAGAAGAAGCAAATGCTAAAGATGTAGATGTGTTACTTGGGCCAACTATTAATATACACAGGCATCCCCTGGGAGGAAGACATTTTGAATCTTACTCCGAGGATCCATTCTTAACCGGTAAAATTGCTACTGAATATGTATCTGGTGTGCAATCAAAAAATGTTGCAGCATGTCTTAAACATTTTGTTGGCAACGACACAGAATTTCAAAGATATGCGGTTAGCTCAAACATTAGCGAAAGAGCATTAAGAGAGGTTTATCTTTTACCCTTTGAGATGGCTATAAAAAGTGGTGACGCTCAAGTTGTCATGAGTGCCTATAATAAGTTAAATAATATTTACTGCAGTTCCCATAGAGAATTACTCATAGATATCTTAAAAAAAGAATGGAATTTTGATGGTTATGTTGTCAGTGATTGGGGTGCAGCACTGGAGACCAATGAAAATGCAGTTGGTGGGCTGGATCTAGAAATGCCTGGCCCTGCAAAAACTTGGGGTGAAAACCTGCTGAGCGCAATAAATTCTGGAGCAGTAGATCTTGAGATTGTTGATGATAAAGTTACTAGAATTTTAAATGTAATTGCTTTTTCAAGAAGGTTTGATAGACCTGATATTAAGCCTGAAAAAATAAATGATAATCCTGCTCAAAGAACTCTACTTCGAGACGCTGCAAAAGAAGGCATGGTTTTACTAAAAAATGATGTTGTTTTGCCACTTGATAAAGATATTAAGTCTCTTGGGATTATTGGGCCTAATGCCAAGAAATCACAAATCATCGGAGGTGGTAGTGCTCATCTTAAAGCCTATTATGAATCTCATCCTCTTGATGCCTTTAAGGAAAATCTAGGTGCTGACACTAAAATTAAGTACTCAAAAGGCTGCCATACATATAGATATTATCCAGCTTTAGATGAAAGGCTTATAAAAAATAATTCAAACAAAGAAAATGGGTATCTCATAGAATATTTTGATCATGGGAGCAACAACACAGATCCAATTCATGTTGAATATGGCACTGGAAGTAAATTTTGGGTTTTTGAAGGATTTGCAAAGGAAATTATAGCTAAACAAGAAAGACCAGATATATATGTCAAATTCACATGCACTTATGAACCAGACATAACAGGTTTTCATGATTTTGAACTATTTGCTATAGGCAAAAGCAAATTGCTTATTGATAACAAGTTGATTGTTGATAATTGGTCAAAGGTAAAGCAAGGCGACGCCTTTTTTGCATTTGCAAGCTCACCAGTAAAAGGAGGAGCTGAGCTTGTAAAAAACCAAGAATACAGAATTGAAATTCAATATAAATTTGAAGGTAATTTCCCTGCAATTTATATTGGATGCAAGACTCCAGATAAAATGGATCTATTTGCACAAGCAAAGAAAATTGCAGAGGAATCTGATCAAACAATTCTTATAGTTGGCACAAATTCTGATTGGGAAACTGAGGGGAATGATCGAACAGATCTTGAGCTTCCAGGAAACCAAAATAATCTTATTGATGCAATATTAGAAATAGATCCAAATACTATTTTGGTTTTGAATACAGGCTCACCAATAAGAATGCCATGGATCAATAAGGCCAAAGCAGTGCTTCAATGTTGGTACCCTGGCCAAGAGTTTGGTAATGCTTTGTTTGATGTTGTTATGGGGAATACTAACCCTTCGGGAAAACTGCCTACCTCCTTTCCAAAAAGATTGGAGGATACTCCTGCATTTAAATTTTATCCTGGTGAAGATTTGCAAATGAATTATGAGGAAGACCTTCTTGTAGGTTACAAATGGTATCAAAGGCAAAATATAGATACCCTCTACCCTTTTGGCTATGGTCTGTCTTATACAAGTTTTGAATATTCTGAGTTATCTATATCAAAAATTGATGATTGCATCTACAGATGCACATTTAATATTAAAAATATTGGAAAAGTTGATGGATCAGAGGTCGCTCAGTGCTATGTTGGCTTAAATAGCGCCGATTTAGATGAACCAATAAAAACTCTACAAGGTTTTGATAAGGTCTTTATTAAATCAGGACAAGAGAAAACTGTTGAAATAATTTTAAACGAAAGAAATTTTGCACAATGGGATACTGCAACCAAGAGCTGGGAGATTAGGACAGGGAACTATGAAATTTCAATTGGAGCCTCAGTTGAAGATACTAGGCTTAGTTGCGAAGTTACCCTATAGATAGTTTTTCCATTTCATCATTTGTTAAGTTCATAGTTACAGCTGAAATTGAACTATCAGTTTCATATACAGTTCTCGGACCTATCAAAGGATAGATTAAAGATGATGTCTGAATAACATAAGCTAAAGCAACTTCAATGGGATGAACATTTCTTTTAGCAGCTATGTCAAAACATATCTGTCTTCTATTTAAATTTGCTTCACTGTGCCAAACCCTCTTCTCTTCATCAAGAGAAGGGTTAGAAAAATGATCATTAGATTTTATAATTTTCTTCTCAATAAAAAATCCTCTTGCCTGACTAGACCAAGGAAATAAAAGAATATCATTTTGTTTTAAGTAGTTTAGATAATTTGCATTTACTCCAACACAACCTGGCCATACAGGCTCAATCATTTCAGCTAAACTAAAATTATTACTCAATACAGTGAAAGGCTCCTTGTTATTTGTCATTGCAAAACTCCTTGCCTCTTCAAAACGATACTGCTCCCAGTTAGAAGCACCTATCTTGTCTATCAAACCATCTTTTTTTAGTTCATCCAAAGCATCAACAAACTCACTAACAGGAATGTCATGATTGTCTCTATGCAAACAGAATATATCTATTTTTTTTAATTTTAATCTCTCGAGAGATTCTTCTACCTGAGGTTTTATATACTTAGGTTCGCATTGAGGAGTATGGGCACCTTTTCCAAGAATAATAATTTCATTTTCCAAACCTCGTGAATTAACCCAGTCACCTAAGTAGGCATCTCCCATGCCGTTGTTGTAAATATACGCAGTATCAAAAATTCTTCCGCCTCTTCCATAGAAGTGATCAAACATTACATATGCATGCAATCTAGATGTTTGATTATCACAACCTAGAGCTAACCTTGAAAGAGCTTTCTCAGATATATCATGGTTGATGTTATCAAGTGTTCGTTTTTGAAGTGTATAGAAATTTGCCTTTGGTATTGGAGAATTTTTTACCTTGCTTATAGGACAGTTTATATCTAGCGCCTGTCTCCATTTATCAAGCCATAACATATTACCTTGAGAATCTTGATGGCTTACCAATTCTGACTCGAGCATATTATCAATAATCATGCTTGAGGCATGATCTATTTCTCTTGTAAAAAGTCCTACTTTATCCTCATAAGTAATTTCTTTTATCAGATCTTCATTTTTATAAATTTTGATAGAAGAATTTCCCTCTTGAAATTGGCCACAATGCCATGGTTGATCAACAATCAATTTTGTATCACCTGCTGAAACAACTAAATTATTTTGTAGCTCCTGATTGATAGCAGTCTCTATACTTGCATTAATATTATTTGAGAATTCTAATTCTGCTTTGGCAGATAGATCAGTTCCGGTTGAGTCTATTTCGCCTGAGGACATTATAGATATTGGATCAGCAAATGGAGCCCCTTCAAAGGCACCAGCAATAAGTCTTACCATTGAAAGCGGATAACAGCCAACATCAAGTATGGAACCGCCCCCTAAGTCAGGATTGCGTAATCTATGCGATTCAGGAACATCTGCAGCAAAGCCAAATGAGCTTTCAATTTTAATATCTAATCCTTCTTCAAAAATTGATAAGTTTTGCAGGATGTTTTGAGTTTGGGGATGCGTCCTATACATGAAAGCCTCCATTAAAAACAAACCTTTATCTTTTGCTAGATTAAGCAAAACCATACTTTCTAGATGATTCATGGTTAAAGGTTTTTCACATAAAACATGCTTATTATTTTTTATGGCTTCAAGTGAATATTTGAAATGAGTATTATGCGGGGTTGCAACATAGACAGCATCTATATCAGATGTATCTAAAAAGCTCTCAATATCTTTAAATGAGTCTACTTTAAACTTATTTGAAAAAACATTTAAAGCTTCAGCATTTCTACCATATACACTACTCAATTTTGAATGAGTACAGTGCTCTATTGAATGTGCAAAAGCAGAGGCAATACTACCTGTACCAATTATTCCCCAATTAATTTGTTTCAAGATATGCCTCTATTTTGTATATCTGCAATAAGTTGGCTATGGAATTTTTTATCAATAGGATAAAACCACATAAGAATAAAACTAATGCATATTCCAACAATTGGTATTAATGTCATCAAAGTTTTAAGGTCAGAAATAGTTTGAGCAGATTGAACTTCGTTGGGTTCAAACCCAATGCTGGTTAAGACTATTCCCAAGATAAAAGCTGCAATAGCTATGGCACCTTTTTGTGCAAAAGTCATAAATCCATACAAAGATGATTCAGTTCTAATACCAGTCTTCCATTCACCAAATTCAATAGTATCCGGCAGCATCGACCAAAATAGAACTCCCGTAGCTCCATTTGCTAAACCAATAAATGCTAGAACATATAGAAGTTCATTCAGGCCATTTATTGGGAGATAATAAAAAAGTATAAATCCTATAAATAGTGCCGCCATTGCAGTTAGCCATGTATTCTTTTTTCCAAGCTTAAGAGCAATATAAGCCCATGCAGGAACTGCAATGAATGTGACTCCGTTCAATACACCAAGAATTAAACCCTGATAGCTATGCAAATCTAAGGCGTACTTCGAGTAATAAACCAAATTATTATTAAACATAAGCATCGCAGCTAATAAAATTAGGATAGAGCTAAATACAAGCCAAAAAGGATAATTGCTTGCAACAGATTTAGACACCTCAAAGAAATTTGGTAAGTCAGATTTCATGGATTCAAATTGTCTTTCTTTAACAAAAGTTACAGTTATCATCAGTATCAGGATTGCGGTCAAACCTGCAATTATTCCTAGGTATATAAACCCTATTGATTCTTGCCCTCCTCCAAAAAATAATACGATTGGAAACCCAAGTGCTGATATTGAAAAGGTACCAAAGGCAGCTGCAAACATTCTTGATCCAGTAAGAATAGTCCTCTCATCACTATCATCAGTTATTCGCGCAGTTAAAGAGGAATAAGGAACGCTAACAATTGTAAAACAGCTTCTGTGTATTAGATTTACTATTAAAAGAAATCCTATTAAAAACATTCCTTCAAACGGCGGAACCCATAATAACAATACAAATGAAAGAGCTAGTGGTATAGAGCCATAATATATATATGGTCTATAACTCCCCATTTTTGATCTAGTCCGCTCAGCTATATACCCCATAAAAGGGTCTGTAAAAGCATCCCACAAGATACCAATACCATAGATTGCACCTGCAGCATAAGGCGATATTCCAACTACATCAGTATAAAAATAAAGTAGGTATATACTCACCCCACTCCAATAAAGGCATATCGCAAAATCGCCAATGCCATAAGCTGCCCTAACTGAATTACTGATTGATCCAGACAAATAAATCCCCTATAAGTATTTAATTTCTAATGTATATCAAAAATTCATGTAATGCATGTAAAAAATATGTAAGACTAATCATATGGAATATAAGGAAGGCTTAGTTAAAAAAAATAATGTAAGCATTTTTTATAGAGATTATGGAAAAAGTGATCAAGAGCCTGTTTTGCTTGTTCACGGATTAGGTGCTCAATTAGTTCATTGGTCAGATGATTTAATAGATCTATTGATTAAAAATAATTACAGGCCAATAGTTTTTGATAATAGAGATGCAGGTTTGTCGTCTAGGTTTTCAAGCAAGCCATCTATGCTTAGTGGGTATATAAGATACTATCTACGACTTCCAGTTAAATCTGAATATGATCTAAATGATATGGCTAAGGATGCTATTAACCTTCTTGATCATTTAAACATTAATAAGGCTCATATTCTTGGGACTTCAATGGGTGGCATGATAAGTCAAATTATCTGTGCAAAGTATCCAGAAAAAATAAAATCATTTACCTTAATTGCATCTACTGCATCAGTGCCTGGGCCATTTAATGGCGCATCAAAAGAAGTGCGAAAAATAATGATCGAAAGAGCTCAGAACGTTAATCCAACTGCTGAAGAAGTCTATGAAAGAGAGCTTAAATGGGTTTCTTTAATAGGAATGGAGGGGCGAAAAATTAATATTCCAGAATTCAAAGAAGAAACTTTAGCTAATTACAATAGAGCCCTTGGAAAAGGTAATGGTTATGGTTATGCGAGACAGCTATTTGCAATACTTTCTTCAAAAAATAGAATTAGAAAAGTCATGAGTATTAAAGCACCTACTTTAATTATCCATGGAAAGGATGATCCACTTATTAGAGTAAAAAATTCATATAGAATTCATAAGCTGATTAAAAACAGTGTTCTGCTAGTCATTGACAATATGCGACATCTCGTCGAGGAAAATATTATTAATGAGTTCTCAAAAGAGCTTTTGGAACACTTAAAAAAGAATACCCGCTAATTTCAAGTAAGCAGGTATTCTATATTGGTTTATATTGCTTGTGCCTTTCCGAGCCTTTTCACACTATTCACCACAGAATCCCAACCACCATCTAAAATTGGATTAAGTAATTCTGCTATACCTCCGTCTATTCTCCACTGAAGATATTTCTCATAATGCTCAAGAGTTTGCCAATCCTCCACCAATGTAAAGGTGCTAGTTTTTTCTTCAAAATAGACATCAATTGCATTGCAACCATCAAATGCTCTAGTTTCCACTAAGGCTTCTTTAAAGACTGCAGCCATATCATCAGCCATTCCTGGATTAGTTTTAAAATCCGCTAATACTAAATATTCCATAAAAAACCTCTATTTAACTGAATAAAATTTCATCGTTAATGAATCATTGGTCAGATTGGCCGAAGTAATACATAGGTATTGGTTACCATCACTAACATCATCCAATGATTTAAAATGCATCATGTTGCCTTTTCTCTCCCAAACACCCTGTCTACTGGCTGAGTTTCTGTTTCCATTATCATCAATAGCAACTGCCCTTCCAGTAAAAGAGCCTTGGTTAGGAGTTGCAGGATTATCAAGGTTTAAATTATAAGTAAGCCATACCTTGCCATATTCGCCAGTTTCACCAACAACATTAATTACTCCACCTTCATTGGTTAACGTTATGGAAGTTATGTTTCCTGTGAAATCATATGCATCACCTTTTATGTCTAATGCATATGTGTTTGAAGCAAAGACTCCAAATACTAATACTAAAAATATATTTTTCATTTTTTATCCTCTTATTAAAAAAATTTTCCAATAAGCTAAATTTACATAAATAGGAAAAATTATCAAAAAAATTAGTGATATTTTTTATACATTATTTTTAATGTATACATATATTTTCAAGTTAAGGTAATGAGATGAAATTTACAAATAAATCGTTTGTGTATTATTTATCCAATATATTAATGTGGATTGGAATTTATTTTTTTGTTAAGAGTGACGATTGGGACAATGCAGAATTTATCTATATTCCATTATTGACTCTATCATTTTTTCTCATTGTTTTTAATTACTATAAATCAAGAAGAGTAAGGGCTGCCAACCTTAGTGAATATGCTAAGCAGAATGAATTAATTTTTTCTGAGAAACCTGAACAAGAACAAATCGATGAGTTTAGAGCTTTTAAAGCTGTTAAAGGAATAGCTGGTAAAAGAAATAGTGATTTTTCTAATATTTTAGTTCCACAAGAATATAGAATCTCTAATAAAGAAATGAAACCAAAAATAATTACAGGTAGAGTGGAAGATGGAGGACAAAATTCTATCGAATATTTTACTCAAATTTTCTTGTATGAAATTGATCATGTGCTGCCTATTTTTTATTTATTATCAAAAAGTAAATATGAATCTCTAATCCCTTTCTCAGATAAGATTAGTAATATGAAAAAAAACGATTTGGGCATGAAGAATTATCAAAAATTAGAAATAAATGATTATGATTTCCCATCAAACAGATATGATTTATACAGTCCAGATTTAAATGCAAAAAATGTATTTAATAGAGAATTTATTGGTCTTCTTAAAACAGGTATTAAAAAAAATGTAGGTATTCATATAGAATCAAATGGCAATAAATTAATTTTCTTTATAAAAAATCAAAGACACTCACCAGAGGGTCTAGATTTTTATACAAATTTATTTGAAGTTATGATTACTAAACTAAAAAATAGGTTTTAAATCTAAAACAATTCAATAAATTTATACATTAAGCTGTTTTGGAAGATTAGAGCTCCTGGAGATTTAAAATGTATTATCATAATTATGGTTCGTGGGAAGAAGAGCTCATATCCTTTCTAATTTTTATTCCTATTTTTATTCTCTTTATTTTAGGAAAATATCGCTTGTTATTGATCTTTTTATATTCGGCAATTGCCTTAGCTTTATTTTTTGATGATTTATATTTATTTTTTATTAATCTGTTTTGGGTATAAAAAAGCCCACAACTGTGGGCTTCTTAGAAAATTGGCATCCCGTAGGGGAGTCGAACCCCTGTTGCCGAGATGAAAACCCGGTGTCCTAGGCCTCTAGACGAACGGGACTAGATGCGAAACGTATTATATTGAATGTAGAAAAATTATCAAAGGCCTAGAGCTATTTTATTTTCTTATTTATTGCCGCAAGAAAGCCTCGCATAAAACTAGCTTCCATTTCATCTGGATGCAAACGACTAAACATTCTTTTGATTCTAGATATTATCTTTTTTGGATTCTCTGGTTTGATTACATCAATAGCAACTGCAGTTTCAATAAAATGATCAATTAGCATCTGAAGGTTTTTTGAATCAACTTCAGGATAATCATGCCAATCTCTAGAATCGGTACTGTGAGAGGACTTAAAGATTTCATAACATAAAACCTGAGCAGACATTGCAACGTTGAGCACTGGATATTCTGGATTTGCTGGAATCTCAATATGAGTGTTAGCTAATTGTAGCTCTTCGTTGGTAAGTCCCCTATCCTCTCTACCAAATAAAATTGATACTTTTTTCTCAGCATTAGATTGATCTACAATTTTTATTGCTCCCTCTTCTGAATTTACAGTCGGCCATTGAATAGTTCTATTTCTAGATGAGGTTGCATAGACAAATGTACTATCTGCTATTGCCTCTTCAATAGATTCAAAGACTTTTGCGTTTTCAAGAACATCTAATGCATTACCAGCAAGGGCATTGGCATCACCTGAAGGAAACTTTCTAGGATTCACTAAGGATAAGTTAGATAGTCCCATTGTCTTCATGGCTCGTGCTACAGAGCCGATATTTCCAGGATGCGATGTTTCGACTAAAACTACGTTAATTAAATTACTTTTCAAACTCATGTCACTATTATCCTCATTTCTATTACAATAGCGACATGTCAATTCAAGCTTTGTTAAATGTAAATCAAATTGCTGCAAGAAAAGGTGCTGCAGAATTAGAATTTGCTGTAAAAAAAGTCCACAGTTTAGATGCTTCCAAAGGATCTCCTGATGGATATCTGCAAGCTATCAATAGAAGAGTTGAAGGCATAGTGCTTGATGAAATTAAAAGATTCTATCCAGAAGATAACTTTTTGGGAGCTGAGACAGGATCTGAGGTTAATAATTCTAATATTACTTGGGTTCTAAAGGCGATTGATGGTGAGGCTAATTTTATGAATGGCTATCCACATTTTGCCCTATCGCTAACCTGTCTTATGGATGAGGAACCGGTTACAGCAGTTGTAATAGATCCAATTAGAAGAGAAGAATTTTCTGCACAAAAAGGAGCAGGAGCAACTCTCAACAATGGAAAGATTAGGGTAAGTAAACAGCAAGGTGTCATTGGGTCAATGCTTAGCTTTGCTACATCTAAAGTTAGCTCATCTGGCTATAGTTATGATTTCAATAAGACATATAAAGAACTTTTTAATCAAGACCTTGAAATGAGAAATTCTGGATCTATCAGTTTAGATCTCTGTTATACGGCCACTGGAAGGCTTGATGGTTACTGGGCTCATGGTGTTGAGTTATGGGATGTTGCTGCGGGTTTATTAATTGCAAAAGAATCTGGGGCATTGATAAGTGATTTTAATGGTGATCCAAAATATCTAAACGGCGACCACTTTATTTGCGCCACACCAAAGTGCTACAAATCAATTTTAAAATCAGTTAAGCCTTACTACGAAAAATACTAAGGCAATTCGTCAAAATCTGCGCCTTCAGGCTCAGGAACAGCTAAGTCTTCTTGAGTGATAGACAATGACATCAGCATGTTTGCAACTACATATATAGAAGAATAAGTACCAACCATAACACCCAAGATAAGGGCCAAGCTAAAGCCTTTGATAAGCTCGCCACCAAAAATATACAAAGCAAATAAAACTAGCAATGTTGTTAAAGAGGTAACGATTGTTCTGCCTAGAGTTTGATTAAGAGAGAGATCGATCATTTCTTGAGGTCCAAGAGTTCGTTCTGATCTAAAGTTTTCTCTTATTCTGTCAGAAACCACAATAGTATCGTTTAATGAATAGCCTATAACAGCCAACAGAGCTGCTAAAACAGTTAAATCAAAGTCCCAGGCAAATATAGAGAAGAAACCTAGGATAATAACCACATCATGGCCCAAAGCTGAAACAGCGCCTAAAGCAAACTTATACTGAAACCTAAATGCAACATACATAAGGATCATAAAAAGGGCCACAAGCATTCCAAGGCCACCTTGGTCTCTGAGCTCAGAGCCTACTTGAGGGCCAACAAACTCTACCCTTTTAAGTTCACCGTTTAATCCAGAATCATTTAATAGATTGAAAATATTTTCACCAATACTGCTATTACCATTTTGATCAGCTACTTTAATTAGCACATCTAGATTAGAACCAAAGTTAACAACTTGTGAATCCTCATAATCATTCTCAATAAGAATATTCCTAATAGACTCTAGCTCAACTGGCTCTTCATAAGTTACTTCTATTAAAGTTCCGCCACTAAAATCTAATCCAAGGCTAAGGCCTTTAAATGATAAAGATAAAACAGAAATAGAAAAAAGCACTGCAGATACAATAGCTGCAACCTTTCTATATTTCATGAATGGTATCTTTTTATTCATTATATTTTTAATTCCTTAATATTCTTGTTTCCATAAATTAAATTTACCATTGCTCTAGTGCACATAATCGCTGTAAACATTGAAGTAACAATTCCTATAGATAATGTTATGGCAAAACCCTTTATCGGCCCTGTACCAATAACATACAGAATAAGTGCTGCAATAAGAGTAGTTACGTTAGCATCAAATATAGTTACAAATGCTCTTGAGAAACCATCATGGATCGCAGATTGTGGATCTTTGTTTTTTAACTCTTCTCTAATCCTTGAGAAAATCAAAACATTTGCATCAACTGCCATACCCACTGTTAAAACAATTCCGGCGATACCAGGCAAGGTTAAGCTTGCTCCAAGTAAGGACATTATCCCTGTTATTAAAACTAAATTAATTACCAAAGAAATATTTGCGGCCAAACCAAATACTCGATAATAAAGTGCCATAAATAATATGACCAAAGAAAAACCTATAAGTATTGATGTCATTCCAAGCTCAATATTTTCTTTACCAAGACTTGGGCCTACTGTTCTCTCTTCCACAAACTTCATTGGTGCAGCCAAAGCTCCAGCTCTCAATAACAAGGCAAGTTCACTAGCTTCTTGAGGTGATCCAACGCCTGTAATTCTAAAGCTTGTGCCTAATACAGCCTGAATGGTGGCTAAACTAATAATATTTTTTTCGATGTATGAGGTTTGTTCGATAACTTTATTGCCAAATTCATCGGTAACAAGCTCAGATTTAGATTTTTGTTCAACAAACAAAACACCAAGACCCCTTCCAATATTACCCGAAGTAGCCTTTTGCATTGCTCTTCCGCCCTGCATATCAAGAGTAATATTTACCTGCGAGAATCCGCTTTCATCAAAACCGGTATTTGCATTAGTTACCCTGTCACCAGTAACAACAACAGCTCTTTCTAAAAAAGCAGTCCTATATTCATTATCTTTAAAATTAAATTCTTCTTTCCTTAATGGTGAAGTTCTTGCGTTTGCCTCAAGTCTAAATTCTAAATTTGCGGTCTTACCAATTATTTTTTTAGCAGCAGTAGGGTCTTGTACTCCAGGAAGTTGAACAACTATTCGATTTGCGCCTTGTCTTTGAACCACTGGCTCAGAAACTCCAAGTTCGTTTACCCTATTTCGTAAAGTTGTTAAGTTCTGTCCTACGGCATAATCTCTTATTTCTTTAATAGCAACATCAGAGTATTCAAGCAATAAAGTTTTTCTGCTTGGTCTCTCAGTGATTATGTATTGGATGCCGCCATTGATTCCGATGCTATCATTTCTGTAGGCTCTTAATGCATTGTTATAGCTCTCAGTATCCTTGAACTCGAACACAAGAGCTAAATCCTTAACAGATGAATTTGCTACACGTAACTTATCCTCTCTAAAGCTTTTTCTATAGTTATCAAGCAAAACTTCTAATCTTGCTTGGAGAGCAGTGTCTATATCTACCTCAAGTAAAAAATGAACTCCACCTGATAGATCGAGACCTAATTTAACAGGACTACCGCCAAGATCTTTCAACCACTGCGGTGTAGTAGGCTCAAGATTAAGGGCAATAATTACCTTGTCTAAAAGAGTATTTTGTAATGCGGTTTTAGCTTCAAGTTGTTGATCTAAGGTATTAAATTTAACTACAATTTTATTATCTCTTAAAAAGATATCTTGATAGCCAGAGGCCTGATTATCTAATATTGCCTCTGCCTCATCCAAAAGCGATTGGTCAGCGGATTTGCCAGAGTCGGTATATGCAATTTGAACAGCAGGTTGTGTTGGGTATAAGTTTGGCAGTGCATAAAGACAACCTAACCCTAAAACAATTAGTATTGTGATGTATCTTAGGGCTGAGTTTTTATTCACTTCTAAATATTATTTAATTGAGTCAATTGTGCCTTTTGGTAAAACACTAGATACAGCAGATTTTTGAAATTTTAAAGTCTGATTGTCGCCAACATTAACAGAGATATAAGCTCCCTTAATTTCAATTACTTTACCAAGAATTCCACTTGCAGTGATAATTTCGTCATTCTTCTCTAATGCTGCGATCATATTAACAAGTTCTTTTTGTCTTTTGTTTTGAGGCCTAATCATTAAAAAGTAAATTAGGATAAAAAATCCTCCAAACATTATTAGAGGACCCCACGCAGAG
>Ga0315315_10004081_pt1 | contig 13487 bp, 16 predicted proteins | sample M140m3416metaG_FD_203699 | JGI IMG/M metagenome (GOLD analysis project Ga0315315, IMG submission 203699) | Ammonia-oxidizing marine archaeal communities from Monterey Bay, California, United States - M1 40m 3416 | ecosystem: Environmental > Aquatic > Marine > Intertidal zone | place: USA...
AGTAGAGCTTGAGCGGTGCAAATGTTACTTGTCGCTTTGTCTCTTCTTATATGCTGTTCACGTGTTTGAAGAGATAATCTATATGCTTTTTTTCCAAATCTATCCATTGACACACCTATGATCCTTCCTGGCATTGATCTTTTAAATTCTTCTTTTGTTGCAAAAAAAGCAGCGTGTGGTCCCCCATAACCCATTGGAACTCCGAATCTTTGAGCATTACCTACCGCAATATCTGCTCCAAGTTCCGCTGGTGTTTTTATTTTTGCAAGAGAAAGAAGGTCACAAATTAATATGGCCTTTCCTCCCTTTTTGTGAATTAAACTAATTGACTCACTTGGGTCTGTTATTTCTCCTAAAGTATCAGGGTAAGCCAAAACTCCACAGATTAAATCCGTATTTAAATTTGTTAAATAGTCTTTTTGATTACCAAGTAAAAGTTCTAGCCCGAAGGGCTCAATTCTGGTTTTAATAAGATTAATTACTTGAGGATTACAAGTTTCAGATACAAAAACTTTTCTTGAATTATTTTTAGATATTCTCTGTGCTAGGCCGACCGCTTCTGCAGCTGCTGTAGCTTCGTCCAATAATGAGGCATTAGCAATATCCATACCTGTTAAATCAATAACTAATTGTTGAAAATTTAAAAGCATTTCCAATCTTCCTTGAGCCACTTCAGGCTGATAAGGAGTGTAAGAGGTATACCAGCCAGGATTTTCTAAAATATTTCTCAAAATAACATGTGGAGTGAAACAATTATAATATCCCATCCCAATAAAATTTCTAAACGTTTCATTTTTTTGAGAAATAATTTTAAGTTTTTTTAAGGCTTCACTTTCAGATAGTGACTCGTTTATATTTAAGTCTTTTTTAAATAGAATATTTTCAGGCACAGTACTTTCAATTAATTGATTGAGAGATTTATTTCCAATAAAATCTAAAATTTTTTCTTGATCTTCTTTTGAAGGGCCAATATGTCTTTTAATAAACTCTTGTGAAGTATCGTCAATCATTTAGCTTTGGTTTTCCTGTATAAATTTTTCATAATTATCTTTTGACATCAATTTATCAATTTCTGATTTATCTTTTATTTTCATTTTAAAAAACCAACCTTCAGTCTCAGGATTTGCATTCACTTTAGATGGATCATCTACAATCGATTGGTTGCTCTCAGTAATTTCTCCAGATATTGGAGCGTAAACATCGCTAGCTGCTTTTGTAGATTCAACTACAGCAGTTTGTCCGTTAGCTTCAACATTTTTACCCTTCTCTGGCACTTCTACAAAAACAATATCACCTAACATTTCAGTCGCATGTTTTGTTATTCCTATAACAGCAATATCATCTTCGACTTTTATCCATTCATGATTTTTAGAAAATTTTTTTTCACTCATAATTTACCTTTCTTATTTAACGTAACTTTTTTTATAAAAAGGAAGTTGAGAGACTTGTGCTTTATGTTTTTTACCTCTAACTTCTAGTTTGATATTTGTTCCAGTTTCAGAAAACTTAATGTCTATATAACCCATTGCAACTGGAGCATTAATGCTTGGACCAAAAGTACCACTAGTTATTGTTCCAATTTCTTCGTCACTCGTAGAGTAAACCTTAGTTCCTTCCCTCGCTATAATTCTTCCTTCTGGTAGTATGCCTACTCGAATTCTTGATGTACCCTTTTCAAGGTTTTCTTTTATCTTTTTCCAACCATTAAAACCTCCAGCTTCTCTTCTTTTTTTTGCAATAGCCCATTTTAAATTAGCTTCAATAGGGTTTATTTTTTCATTTAGATCATGGCCGTAAAGGCATAGTCCAGCCTCTAACCTAAGAGTATCTCTTGCTCCTAGCCCAACAGGCTTTACCTTGTTTTCAATTAAATACTTAATAAAACTTTCCACCTTGTTGTTAGGAACCGAGATTTCAAAACCATCTTCTCCAGTATATCCTGAACGTGTTGCAAACAATTTTTCTCCTTCAAATTTAAAGAAATTTCCATACATGAATTTTAAATTACTGATCCCTTTAATATTTTTTTCTAAAATTGCAGAGGCTTTCGGGCCCTGCACAGCAATAAGAGAAGTTTTAGAGCACAAATAAAATTTATGACTATCATTCAAATTTTTTGAAATATGCTTTATATCATTATCTTTGCAGGCTGCATTTAGCACTATATAAAATCCTTTGTTTCGCTTTGTTATAATTAGATCATCTATTATTCCTCCATCAGCATTTAATAAAAAAGAATATTTTGACTGATTAATTTCTAAACTTTTTAAATCTGCAGGAATTATCTTTTCTAGCGCCGTTTCAAGCGAAGCTTCTCCTTCTATATAAAGCTGACCCATATGTGATACATCAAAAAAACCAGCATAAGTTCTAGTAGATATATGTTCTTTAACTATTCCTTCTGAATATTGTATGGGCATATCATAGCCAGCGAAGGGAGCGAATTTTGCTCCAAGGTTTTTGTGAATATCGTATAAGACTGTTTTTTGTACTTCCATAATAACTCTTAACAATCCCTATCTGTCCATGTACCTGAGAGATTTAATCCTTCGGTGAGGCTTATGCCTGCTTTCCAGAGTTATTACTGTAACGGTCCTTTTGCCTGAGAGTTTCTAGGGTAGTTGCTCCTTCGGCGCTAATTAAATTAGTCTCTCCCGTTACAAAAAGATTCTCCTCTATTAAACCTTAAAAGTCAAATATAATTAAGCTGGATTAAACTTGTTTTTGTCTAAACTTTTAATAATTATTGCAAAAATAATAATCGTTCCTCCAACGAATACGCTCAGAGGTGGAATCTCATTTAAAAACAGCCAAACCCATAGAGGAGCAAAAATTGTTTCTGTTAACATTAGCAAACCAATAGTTACTGATTTAGTAGTTCTGGAGCCAATTGTAATACAGATAAAACCAAATGTAAGTTGAGGAACTCCCAATAAAAAACCCATTAGAAGATCATTATTTGTAAAACTAAATGAATCTATCATTATTAAAGAATAAAGAACGCTAAAGATAGAAGCATACCAAATTGCTGGTACTAAATCTAAATTTGAATTTTTTCTTACTATCATTACTAATATAGAAAAACTAATAGGTATAGTTAATGCCACCAAGTTTCCAAACAGCGTTCCTCCAGTGATGGAGTCGCTAATCATAATTGTGATACCTGCCATAGCTAAAATAATCGAAAGCAAGCCAATCAAAGAAATATTTTCTTTTAAATATAAATATCCAAATAATGCCAAAAACATTGTCTGTGTACTAATAATAAAAACTACATTTGCGACTGATGCATTCATCATTGCAAATACAAAAGCAATAAAACTGAAAGACATTATAAAACCACCTAGCAATCCAACAAATCCTGCTTTTTTAATAATAGTGAAAGAATTTTTTTTATAAATAAGAAGTAAAAATGTAGACACACCTAAAAAAAAGAAAAAAGATCTTAACAATAATATTTCCCAAGCACTCGAGGTATCAAAAGATCTTACGATTAAACCTCCCCAGCTTAAACAAAACCCTCCAAAAAGTAAGAGTAAATAACCCGGTATTTTATATATAAATTTCATTTAAGCTTTTTAACAATATTTTTAAAAAAATAATTTAAAGTAAGTGATCTAAAAACCATAAACAAAAGTAATGATAGCCACAAGCCATGATTATCAAAATATTTTACTAAATATATCGAAGTGACTATAAATGAAGAAACCGCAATGATCATTGCATTTCTCATATCTTGGGTTTGAGAAGCACCAATAAATACACCATCAAGCTGATAACAAAATGATGCTACAGGAGGAATTATGATTATCCAAATAGCATGTTTATAAGAGATAAATCTTAAAACTTCCACATCAGTAATTATATTTATAAGTTGTTTAAAAAAGATTAAATAAATTATGGAGATAACTAAGGCAGTAAAAAAACTTAGTTGAATTGAATTTAATACGGCTAATAAAAAATCTTTTTTACTTTTTTTACCAACAGCGAACCCTATAATTCCTTCAGTAGAAAACGCATAAGCATCAAGGAAAAAAGCTGCTAAAATTATAAACTGCATTAATATAGTATTTACAGCTAAAAAGTCTTCACCTAATTTTGATCCAAGATAAGTAATCCATAGAAAAGAAAATGTAAGAGCCACTGTTCTTATAAAAATATCAAAATTTATAGTAAATAATTTTACAAATTTTGGGAAAATTATTATTTTTTTAAAAGTTGGTATTATTTGGAAATTTTTAATTATAAAATTATATGTAAAAAGTATAAATATAGTTGCTGTGATATAATTTGATAACAAAGTTCCTAAAGCAACACCAAATACGTTTAAATTTAAAGATAGGACAAAAAAAGAACTAAAAACTATATTTAACAAAGAAAGAATTATTATTATTAAACTAGATATTTTGGTTTTTTGAATTCCTAAATAAAAACCAACTAAAATATAAATAGTAAATTCTGCAGGTATAGAAAATATTCTTATAGATATATATTCTTGAATTAGTCCTTGAGTTTCATTTGAAGTAGCAAAATAATTGTTAATTAGTATAATTAAAAAAGGCTTAAGTAAAATAATAATTATAGCCAATCCAATAGCTATCATGAAAGATCTCAATAGTGTTTTAGAAATTTCTCTGTAATCACGTTTAGCAAGCAACTGCGAAACAATACCCACTGTACCCATTCTCAAAAAACCAAAACTCCAGATGATCATTGTCATAAACGAAACAGCAATACTTGTTGCTGCTAGAAATCGAGTTTCTCCTAAATTTCCCATCAGACCCGTATCAATAATACCCACTAAAGGAACAGCTAGATTTGAAAAGAAAACTGGAATGGACAGTACAAATATCTTTTTCTTTGAATTATTTGCTGAATAACTTAATAAGTTCATATAGAAAAAATTTAAACTTTAAAAATTTGAATATTTAAACTATATACAAGAAAATATAAAATGTTAGAGCAATTAATTATTTCCGTTCAAATAATATTAATCGATATAGTTATGGCTGCAGATAATGCAATCATCATAGGGTTAATCGCAGCTAATTTTGCACCTGACAATAGAAAAAAAATTATAGCTTGGGGAGTCGCTGCTGCCTTTTTATTTAGAATTATTTTCGCTTTAGGAGCAGATTACTTATTTGATTTTGCTTGGATAAAAATATTAGGCGGTGTTTTACTTATTTGGGTGATTAATAATTTGAGACAAGATTTTTTTGGTAAAAATAAAGTCAAATCTCCATTAATAAAATCAAATGAAACTCAATCATTCGCTAGCGGAGTATATAAAGTTTTAGTTGCAGATATTGCAATAAGTTTCGATAACGTTATAGGAGTTGTTGGTGCTGCGAAAGGTAATTATTATATAATGGTTGTTGGTTTGCTTTTATCAGTTTTTTTAATCGCAACTTTAGCTAGTTACTTTGCAGATTATATAAAGAAGCATCAATGGTTGGGGTATGTTGGTCTTGTAGCCATACTGATTATTGCTATTCAATTAATAATAGGTGGTTTTGTAAATTTAGAAATTTTGTCTATTAATGAAAATTATAAATTTTTGTTTAGCATTTAATTAATTTTTTTTAAAAAAGGACGGTAAGATGATTTTTTTAAGAACATGGATGTTATTATGCCATTTAATTCAGCTTTAATTAAATGTTTCTTTTCTTTTTTATTTGAGAATAAGTTTAAAATATATTTTATTGAAAGTTTAAAAAGAATTGGTAATGACTTTTTCAAAGCATAAAAATAAGAAAAGTTTTTTTTAAAATAATAAAACTTAGACCAATTATAGTGCCAATTTCTACTTAGGCCTGCTTCATAATTAAATTTTTTTTCATGAGATGCTCCTCCAAGATGTTCAAATTTAATATTATCAATTATAAACATTTTCATTTTTTTTTTTTTGAAGTTTAGGCACATGTCCATAGTTTCAAAATATAAAAAAAAATTCTCATCCATAATTTTTAAATTATCAACTTTCGATTTATTCACAATAACTGAAGAGTCAATCCAATCTACTTCTCGTAAATTATATTTATTGGCAATTTGAAAAATTTTTTTTCGGTTAAAGTCTTTTGAAAATATACTTTCATCGTAGTTTTTAAATGAAGATTCATCTTTATAGGTGGGAGCCAACAAAACAAAATCATTAAAATTTTTTATACACTCAAGAAGATTACTAATACAATCAAAAGATAAATCCACGTCTGGAGGGCTTAAAAAAACGAAGTTATCTTTTGATAGCTCTAAAGCTTTATTCATACCTCTTGCAAAACCTAAATTTTCATTAGGTATATGGACTTTAACGATATCATTATATTTTGACTCTAGTTCAACTTTTAAAGAATAATTTAAAGAATTTTCGATGATTAGAAAGGAAATATTTAAACCATAACTAGTAATTTTTTCAATATTTTTTGAAATCAAATGATTACTATGATGTGATAAAAAAGCTACTGTAAGCATATTATGTATATCTTATAATATAACTTTAAAAAAAAAGCTCGATAATTTAAAAAATTAAAATAAAAGTAATTAATTAAATATAAATCTAATGAAGATAGCAGTTATAGGTTCAGGAATTTCAGGTTTATCTTCAGCATATTATCTATCTAAAAATTTTGAGGTTGATCTATTTGAGCAAAATGACTATTTCGGAGGTCATTCGTTCACTTATGATATTGAAGATAAAGGTAAGACTATTTCAGTTGATCTAGGGTTTATTGTATTTAATGAATTGACATATCCCAATTTGATTAAATTTTTTAACGAATTAAATGTACCTTTTGAAAAAAGTGACATGTCCTTTTCTGTTTCTGTTAAAAATACGAATATAGAATATGGCGGAAGTGGCTATAGAGCAATTTTTGCAAATAAGATTAATTTATTTAATTTAAAATTTTTAAAAATGATAAAAGAAATTATTTCATTTTATAAAATAGCGCCAAAATTGCTAGATCATGATTTAAAAAATGAAACTTTAGGTGAATATTTAAAAAAGTCTAAATTATCAAAATATTTTATTGAATATCATATTATACCGATGGTTGCCGCAATCTGGTCTATGTCTTTTTCAAAAGCTAAAGAAATGCCTTTACATCTCTTCTTAAATTTTTTTGTTAATCACGGATTGTTTAAACTTAAGAATAGACCTCAATGGTATACAGTCTCAAATAGAAGTAGATCATACGTAAATAAAATCTTACCAAAAATAAGTGGAGAAACTTATAAAAATTCTATGGTAAATAAAGTAATAAGGAATATAGATAAGGTGAAAATTTTAGTAGACGATAAATATCTAGATTATGACCATGTTGTTTTAGCTGCACATGCCGACCAAAGTTTAAGTATTTTAGAGAAACCTTCTATAGATGAAAGAAATATTTTAACTAAGTTCACTTATGTTTCAAATGAAGCTTTTTTACACACTGATAATAATCTTATGCCTTTAAAAAAAAATGCTTGGTCAAGCTGGAATTCAATAACCAAAAAAAATAAAACCTGTGTGACTTATTGGCTAAATAATCTTCAAAATTTAGAAAGTAATATAAATTATTTTTTAACTTTAAACCCAGTTGAAGAAATTGATAATGATAAGATAATTAAAAAAGTAAATTTTACTCACCCTTATTTCAACGATGAAAATGTAAAGCTACAAAGAAAACTTCATTTAATCCAAGGAAAAAAAAGAACATGGTTTACTGGAAGTTATTTTGGTTACGGTTTTCATGAGGATGGATTAAAATCGTCTATAAAACTTTTGAAAAATTTTAATATTTAATGAATTCTTGTATTTATAACGGTGTTGTAAGTCATTATAGATTTAAGCCAGTTATACATGCATTAAACTATAAAACTTTTTCTCTATTCCTGGACTTAGATGAAATAGAACAACTAGATAAAAATATAAGTATTTTTTCTTTTAATAAATTCAACATTTTTAGTTTTTATAATAATGATCACGGTTCAAGGGATGGAAATTCCATTAAGAGATGGGTTTTAGATAAATTAAAAAAATTTAACATTGATAAGAATATTACAAAGATAATGCTACTTTGCTATCCTAGGGTCTTTGGTTATGTTTTTAATCCTCTTAGTATTTTTTATTGTTATGAGGGTAGTAAATTAATAGCTATACTTTACGAAGTTAAGAATACTTTCAATGAACAACATACTTATATTTTTAAGATTAATGATGATAAAAAAATTGAACAAAAGTGTAAAAAAAAGTTTTATGTTTCCCCTTTCATGGCTATGGAGACTTATTATAATTTTAAATTGCTAAATCCTAATGAACGACTATCTGTATTTATTAGACAAACCGATGAAAGTGGAACTATATTAACAGCCTCACAGTATGGAGAAAGAAAAGAATTTTCATTTAAGCAATTAATGATAAATTTTTTTATTTATCCTTTAATGACTATTAAAATAATGGGTTCGATACATTTTGAAGCATTCCTATTATGGAAAAAAGGGGCAGTATACCGTAAAAGAAAAAATAAAATTTTAAATAATTTGAGCTATGAGGAATATTAATGGGTTTTTTTAAAATTACAGAAAAATTTATATTAAATAAATTAAAAAACATAACTAACGGAAATCTTAAGCTGGTTAATTATGATGGAAAAGTATTTCATTTTGGAAATTTAGAAAGCTCACTTTCAGCAAATATCAAAATTAACAATCCTCGTTTTTACTTTAATATAATTTCAGGCGGTAGCTCAGCGTTAGGGGAAGCACACATGAACAAAGACTTCTATACCTCTAATCTAACAGATCTAATTGAACTTGCGGCAAAAAATATTAATACAATTTATTCTTTTTCAGGCAGCTTAAAGTTACAAAAAATTAAAAATTTTTTAAAGAGGTTGTTTGCTTCAAATACAAAATCTAAAAGTTTAAAGTATATTTCAAAACATTACGATTTAGGAAATGACTTTTTTTCTCAATGGTTAGATAAAACTCTTACCTACTCAAGTGCTATATATGAAAATAAAAATGATGATTTAGAAAAAGCACAAAAAAATAAATATCAAAAACTCATTGAACTTTTAGATATTAAAGATGGCAACAAAGTCTTGGAAATTGGATGTGGATGGGGAGGCTTTTCAGAACACTTAGCAAAAAAATATGATATTTCTATGGATTGTATCACAATATCTAAAAAACAATTTGAATTTACCAAAAAACGTATTTTCAAGGCAGGTTTAAATAATAAAGTAAACGTAATGTTTTTAGATTATAGAGATTTAAAAGAACAATATGACAAAGTCGCATCTATTGAAATGATAGAAGCAGTTGGTGAAAACTTTTTAGATAAATATTTTAAAATAATTAAAAACTCACTCAAAGAAAGTGGAACTTCAGCAATACAAGGAATAACTATCAAAGATGGATTATTTGAAAGATATAGAGGTAGCGAAGATTTTATTCAAAAGTATATTTTTCCAGGTGGATTTTTACCTTCGAAAAGTTTTATTAAAAGATTAGTTGATAAAAATAATCTTAATCTTTTAAAAATTAATTCATATTCAGACGATTATGCAAAAACATTATCAATCTGGAGGGAAAATTTTTTTAACAAATGGCACAATATAACCCCATTAGGTTTTGATACTTCATTTAAACGAATGTGGGAGTTTTATTTATCTTATTGTGAGGCAGGATTTAAAGCTAAAAATATAGACTTGATTCAGTTTTCTATGTCTAATAGATAGAAGCTATGAAAAAGATATTTGTTTTAATTTGTATTATTTTTTTAACAGGGTGCACCAAGAATATGAAACCAACAGACTTTAAAGATCAAAAACCAAGACTAATTATTGAAGATTTTTTATCTGGAAACGTTAAGGCATGGGGCATTTTGCAAAATCGATCAGGAAAAGTTACCAGACAATTTTCAGCTGATTTAAATGGAAAGTGGGATGGAAAACAATTGATATTAGATGAAAAATTTAATTGGACAGATGGTGAAGTTCAAACTAGGCAGTGGAAAATAAATAAATTAAACGAACATAACTATGAAGGAACTGCAGGTGATGTTGTTGGAAAGGCAAAAGGATATTCTTATGGTCCAGCATTCAAATTTGAATATGTACTGTTAGTGCCTATAAAAGGAAAAGAAATTAAAATTACTTTTGACGATTGGATTTTTAAGCAAGATGATAAAGTAGCAATTAATAGAGCTACAATGTCTAAATTTGGGATCAAAGTTGCAGAGCTAACAGTAATGTTTTTTAAAAACTAGCGCTTAACACTTTTATCAATTAAAAATAGATATATTTTATAAGGTAAAATTCTTAAAAACTTTAAAAATAAAGTTAATTGTTTTGGAAAATGAGTTTCAAAAGACTTGCTCTTAGTCAGTCCCTTAAACATTTTTTCTGCGGCAAACTCAGGTGATTTAATAAAAGGCATTCTAAAATCATTTTTATCAGTCAAGGGTGTTTTAATAAATCCAGGGGAAACAAGGGAGATCCTCACGTTATATTTTTTAAAATCGAAATACAGACTTTCAGTTAAATTTGTTAAAGCTGCTTTCGAAGGACCGTAACCACTCGAGTTAGGAAGACCTCTATACGCTGCAATAGATGAAACTATTGAAATATGTCCTTGTTTTTTATCTTTAAAATATTTTTCTACAGTTTTAATACAATACAATACACCAAAAAAATTTGTTTCCATTACAAATTTATTTTGTTCAATATTTATTCCTTGTTCTAGCTTGGGATCATAAGTACCACTAGAAAAAACACATAAATCAATATCTCCAAAATTATTAATTATTTTTGAAAAACTTTCTTTTATTTGATCTTTTTTAGTCACATCTAAAGGGAATGAAAAAATATTTTCATGATCAGACATTTTATCTAAAATTTCTTTTCTTCTAGCTGATACCGCAACCTTCCAGCCTTCTGACGCAAACTTTTGAGCTAGAGCTTTACCAATTCCGCTACTCGCTCCAGTAATCCAAATTTTTTTCTGATTTTTTAACATAAATTAGTTATACCTTAATATATGAGTAAAAATAAATATTTATCATTATTCTTAATACTTTTAATTACCTTTATGGCTTCAGCAATTGGGGGTTTTACAACCGCTTCATTTAAAGAGCCATGGTATTCTGAAATAGTTCTTCCAACTTTTAATCCACCTAGCTGGGTATTTGGTCCAGTATGGACTACTTTATATCTTTTTATGTCAGTTGCCGCATGGCTCGCTTGGAAAAAATCTTTTGATAGAAAAATTCTGATAGTTTACTTTATTCATTTATTTTTCAATGCTATTTGGAGTGTTATATTTTTTGGTTTTCATAAAATAGGATTTGCATTAATCGATTTGTTAATTATTCTAGCTTTTATTATTTTACTTATGAATATTTATTTTAAAGTGGATAAAATTAGTTTTTATTTAATGGTGCCATATTTTTTATGGTCAAGTTATGCTTTGACACTCAATACTTCAATTTTTTTTCTCAATTAAAACCATTTAGTTGGGTAATTTCTTTTTAGAAAATATCTATTAATCAAAATAGACATTAAAATAATTAAAATTGAACCAGTAATTACTGGAAATAGAATAAAATCAAAAGAAAGATCCATGGAAAGAGCCACTAAAGGATTAGAGGCAGCTGGTGGATGCATAACTTTAAAATAAACCATTAGTACAACAGCAATCCCAACAGATAAACCCAATGAGTAAAAAGAAAGTCCAATAGTTTCGTTAAAAATAATACCCACAATAATTGATATTAAATGACCAAAAAAAATATTTTTTGGTTGTGCAGTCTCAAGGTTATAAAGAACGAATACTATAAAAACAGTAGCTCCAAATGAAAACATCAACCACACCCCTGTAGATGTTTCTAAAGTTAAGTAGGCGAGGAGACTAATTACTATAGCAGCTGATATTCCTGATATAATTGGCTCATTTTTTTTTTGTATTTTCATATGAGTTTTTGTCTAGTTGAGTTATATACTGGTATGCAATTAAAAAAAGCATTTAATTTTCTTAGAAGTTTACCTGATAAACTCAATCACTTTTTCATTAAAAGAATAAAATCTAGAATAATTGTCAAAAATAAATCTAAAGATAAAAAAGATTTTGATCCTGTTACTAATCTCGACCAAGCTTTTGAGAAATATATTAGATCATTAATTAATAAAAATTTTCCAAATGATGCTATTATTGGTGAGGAATTTAAAGACAAAAATTCAACTAATTATTTTACTTGGTCTATAGATCCAATTGATGGAACTAAAGCATTTGTTATTGGAGCACCTACTTGGTCAAATTTAATAAGTTTATCGTATCAAGAGAAGTCATTACTTGGTTTAGTAAATTTTCCAGAATTAAATAAATATTATATTAGTGATGAAAATAAATCTTATTTATTTAAAAATAAAAAAAAATATGTTTTAAAATCTTCAAATAATACTAATCTAAATATAGTTAAAGTAATTAGTCATGGAAACATACATGATAAAATATTAACAAAAATTATTGGAAAATTCGGACCTCAATTTAGAATTGCAAGTTTTGATGCATTAAACTTTTGCTTATTAGCGGAAGGAAAAGTAGATGCAGTAATTGAAGGAAATTTAAAATCTTATGATATTTTACCATTAATTCCGATAATCAGGAATTCAGGTGGAATTGTTTCGAATTGGAAGGGAGAACCAGCAGAAAAAGGAGGAAATATAATTGCAAGTTCTAATAGAAAGTTACATAAAAAAATATTAAAATTAATAAAACGTTTTACAAAAAGATAAAATGAAAAATTTGTTTATAAATAGAATATTTAGAGCCATTAAAATTGATATTGATCTCTATGAAGAAGTGGAGAAAGATAAAACTGCAACAGTTCAAGCAGGTATAGTGGTAGTCTTATCAAGTCTAGCAGCTGGTGTAGGAGCATTGCAGATGGGAGCTTCTAACTTTTTATTAGCTCCAATATTATCTCTGTTAAGTTGGTATGTCTGGGCATATGTAATTTATTTTGTTGGTGTGAAATTATTTGGAGGCCCAAAAACAAAAAGTAATCATGGAGAATTATTAAGAACAATTGGTTTTTCCAGCGCACCTGGTTTAATTAGAGTTTTTGGTGTTACACCTGACTTGATGGCAGTAACTTTTATTGGCTCAGCTTTTTGGATGTTAGCATGTATGGTGGTAGCTGTTAAATCTGCATTAGATTACGATAGTCTTTGGAAATCATTAGGAGTTGTAATTATTGCTTGGTTATTTCAAGCATTTTTCTTATTTTTAGTAATTGTACTTTTTAAAGGAATTTAAACTGGAAAAATTGTTTTAGAAATTTTACAACTATCACAAATTTTATAGCTAGTAGTAATCAGGTTAGATCGAACACTTTTATCTTCTTTTTTACATTCTTCACAAATATTATCAGGGTTTTTGTCATTATTTCCTAAGACAATATGGTTGTCGTTTTTCATAATATTTAAGATATCATAGTTTTA
>Ga0315315_10004082_pt1 | contig 13486 bp, 12 predicted proteins | sample M140m3416metaG_FD_203699 | JGI IMG/M metagenome (GOLD analysis project Ga0315315, IMG submission 203699) | Ammonia-oxidizing marine archaeal communities from Monterey Bay, California, United States - M1 40m 3416 | ecosystem: Environmental > Aquatic > Marine > Intertidal zone | place: USA...
CATCGTTGGGGATTATACCATTACCTACACAGCAACCGACGGAGAAGGAAACATAGCAACGTTACTACGCGTTATTCAAGTGCAGGATACTACTGCGCCCGTTATTACGTTAAAAGATGCATTTCAAACCAACACTGTAGTGGAAAAAGGTGGCACATTTACCGCCGCATCACCCGACGATGTAACTGTCACCGATGGGACGGTTACTGTCGATGGGACAGTGGACGTCAACATCGTTGGGGATTATACCATTACCTACACTGCAACAGATGCATCGAACAATGTTTCGACACTTGATCGGACGGTAACCGTTCAGGACACCACTGCACCATCATTAACCTTACTTGGATTGAATCCGTTGGTACTGTTAAAGGGCGCAACCTACACAGAGCCAGGGTTTCAAGCAAGCGACGGAGGGGTTGCCATCTTGCAAACATCTACAGAGGGTGAAAACAATGGAGTCTTTATTTCCAGCACTGTAAATGTTACGGTGGTGGGGAACTATACCGTCACGTACACTGCCAGAGACAGTGCGGGAAACCAGACTGTTAAAACTAGGGCAGTTGAAATTACGGAGCCAGTCGTCAATGCTCCCACACTTGTGACAGCCACTGTGACAGACGCAACCATGACATTGACATTTGACCAAAGTTTAAATGCCACCGCACCAGCAAACAACGCTTTTACTACCATATATCCTGTAACAACCGTAGCCGTGGTGGACACACTCGTAACGTTAACGATGGACACAACTGTCAGTGCAGAAGACACTAAAATAACAGTTGCATATTCAAAGGCGGTTGGAAACTTGATAAACGCAGATGAAACATTAGAGGTGAAAAGTTTTGTTTCGCTCGTTACCAATAACACCGTCGAGCCAGGTGCACCGACTGTCGCCGCTTCAATCGCAGCGGACGGCCAAACGTTGACGTTACATCTACCTGTGCGAATGAAGTCGACCAAAGGAGTAATTACCAACCTCTTTAACGATGTTACCGCTTCCACCAACGATCCAAACCAACTTGTTTCGGTAAGTAATGCGGCTTGGCGTGGTACCACAGGGTCTGTAGACGCCTTTACAAAAAATGTGTTGCGCCAATCCCTGGTAGATGATCATGCAAGGACTGGCTACAAGGTCGGGGACAGAGTAAGTGCCGTATGGCCAGCGGACGCAGAAAGGTACGACGCCACTGTCTTTGAGGTCAACGCAAATGACCTGACGGTTCATTGGGACGATGGATCTGGTGGGTACCAAACAGGTCACCCTTTTACCGACATTGTCGTACCCAATCCAAACCAGGAAGTAACCATAAGCAATGCCGCCTATTACGAGGACAAGGGGTACGCCCAAGCAATTTTTACCAAAAATGTGTTGCGCCAATCCTTGGAAGATGATTTTGCAAGGACTGGCTACAAGGTCGGGGACAGAGTCAATGCCATGTGGTCCAATGGAACCAGGTACGGTGCAACAGTTTTCGCTGTAAATCAAGATGACCTCACCGTTCACTGGAACGATGGGTCAGGGACTCAACAGACCCACGCATTTACTGGTGACAACAAGCCAGAGATAAGCGTAGCATTTACCATACCAGCTGCGCAAAACTTTCGCATGCCAACTATCACTACTGCATTTGAAATCCCTGCGGCCACTACCACCAACGACACCTCGCGGTTGACGCTGCAGTACGCCGACGATCGAAACATGCAATTTTTGTACGGGTACAACGCACAAGGGGGTCCCACTCAGCTGGTATCAAAGACGCGGCGTTCCATGTTGGCGGACCGCAGGCGCACTGGATTTGTACGGGGGGATCGTGTTCTGGCACTTCGTGAAGGAGGAAGGTTGTCTGCCACCGTAACATTGGTCGGCGAGACGTCTCTGACAGTAAAATTTGACGATAGCCAGGAAGAGGCAGGGCAACCGTTTACCGGAAGTGATGCTCCAGTATTTAACACCGATTTTAATTACACGCACAATGCAGAGGTCAAAGTGGTAAATGGTGTCTGTTACATCCCACCAGCCACTACATTTACAGACGTGGCCTTGAACACGGCAAGTGTGCAGTCGCTGTACAACCCAGTGGCAAAGAAAATGGTCCTAAAGCTGGCTACGATTGCGGAAATTTCCGACGACGTACAGTTGCTTCACACCAACAACCTCCTGGGTCAAAACAACGACCTGCCAGTGGCGCAAGCTGGGGTCAATGTAATGAACGACTCCCTCGTATATACGGCCCAAAAAACATTCGGGGTGTACAACGCCTACCTCGTCAGCACGAGGTCAATGGACCATGCAACCGACGACGGGGTTACGGTGAAATTCTTGGCCACTAGGATTATTTGCATCGATGTCACCGATACCTTTTTGTCCAACAACTTTACCATCGGCACACCTGCGTACACCAAACGATACACGTTGGATTCCATGAAATCCCGCTTCACGGTGACCGTGGGATCTACCACGCTCACCAACGACGACATCTTGCAAGTGCACTTCTTCAACTGGCCGTACTACATGAACCTTCCGTACAGCAACAAAAAAGGCATGATCCAAGTAGAGTTAAAAGATTCTGTGGTGATTGCGCACGACGCTGCGGTGACCGTGTCGTACGACGGCAGCAGCGGGGACTTCCAACGCCACGACTCGGTTGCAGGAGCTCGCAAGTACCTTGCCGCGTTCTCCGACGTAAAAGTATTCAATCGTTTGGCCGAGCACACCAACATTGTCTACAGCCCTTCCCCGGTGGAGGGCGATGCAAGTGCCCCAACCATTTTAAAGGCTGTCCTTTTGATGAGTGGTACCAATTTTGCATGGAGGATCGTCTTGCAAACCAACCACTTCTTAGACACCAACCATGTGCCCCCAGCATCGGCCTTTTCCATCTCCACCACCAACCACGTGGTGGGAAAACTAGTGGACTCCACCAACAACATTGCAAGTGTCTCGATCCCTTCCACTGCCAACTCCCAAGTGCACCTGGACCTGCGTGGTGGGTACGACCAAAACGAAAACATATCAATCACCTACACCCCCCCCGACACCAACTTTTTGAAGAGGCAATTTGGAGGCAACGAGGCGCTTCCATATCAGAAAACTACCATTCACAAGCGATACCCAAAGACGATCGTATCATCGCTAAGTGAAGATTGGAGAACGTTGACGACGTACATGGAAGCGCAGGGAAATGCACGGTACGAATACTCATTTACCGACGCAATCAACGCAGCAGGCAGCAATTTGGTACCAAACGGAGACAATCAAATAACAATTAAGTTTATTTACGACGTGGCAAACAAGACCGAGTTCAGCAACCATCTAACCACTGGTACGACTGTTGTGTGGAAGGACAACCGAATCTCCGCCTCCGCATTTGCGGTAGGTATTGTTGCCAACGTACCAGCAAATGTTGCCTGGGCAACAACCAATCAATTACTAACAGTGGAAGTTCTGAGCGGCGAGTTTAAAGCCGGGCCGGGCGAGTTCATGTGGGAGCCACTGCCAATTTACCACCAATTTGCAACTGGGACTGGAAGCGATGACATTAACTGCACCTTACTTGACAACAGCAACAAGAGCGTCGATGCCGAGTGGCAAACCCAGGAGTTGACATTTATCAACTACGAAGGGCAACTGCACGAGGCATGGAAGTTTACCTACACATTTGACACTGCATTTGCGGAGAGCGCGGTCATCACCAACGCCATGAGCAGGGACTGGTGCGTCTTCAGATTGTCTAACCCTTCTACCTACACAAGTTGTGCATGGATGACGCAGTTGACTGGTGAAAACGGTAACACTGCAAACATTGTCGGCCCAGTGAGGGCGTCAACAAATGGGTTTGATATAACGAATAGTCGCTCTTACTTGCTTGTTATCCCTGACGAGGGTGCAGCGTTTGCTGTCGGAGAAAGTGTTTCCACAGACACGTTTACGGCAAGCATTGGTAAAGTGGAAAGTTACACGGGTGAAAAGCACGTTGGTTACGCTAGTTGGTTTGGAGGAAAAAGAGAGTTTGTTGGTTTGACCGACACAAACGGCAACGGCTACTTCGAGACAGTCGATTTGGAAAACTCCGACGCATACACAACCATTGGGGACGGCAGCATTAAAACTTGGTACAGTCGTGTATTGTACAGATCGCACCCAGTCGAGTACTCGTCTCAGATGAATGCATTTGAATTGCAGTTTAACATGGACCGCATCGCCTTTAGCCCCAATCGCGTCGCACTTACAGGCTACCAAGCGCAAACCGTGCATGTAAAACTAAACGAGCCAACTACTGACAACCATCAGAACGACTTAAAAATAAATTTAACAAGTAGCACGCCAAATGTGGTTGTTTACCCAGCTGTGCTGTCATGGAGCGGTGGTGACGAATGGCAAGAAGTCAAAACCTTTACGGTGCAAGTAGTTGCAGCGTTGCCTACTACTTTAAATGATGTAGTAACCACCACGGTAGTAACGACTTCTGTGTTGTATAATAATTTTAATCCAATTTTTGAAGTTACATGTAACGTTTAAGTTCAAATTTTATTAAATATTTTTTTTTGCCAAAACAAAGTATGCAGCATTTGACGCAAAAGCTCCACAAGCAGTTAAAGCAGCAATTTCAAAAAGCGTTTGACGAGTTGCTAGAGCAAAAGTTGAAAGAGAAAGACTACGAGTGGGTGACGCGGCTGTACGTGGAAATACGGGATAAAATTTGCGCATTGATCCCTCGACGGGCAGACGTCCACACCCAGATAAAGGAGCAGATGGACGAGGTGATCTTCCGGCAAATGCTCGAGGCGGACGCCTACAAACCGGAGGACCTGGTCAATTTGATTGGCTACGTGTTTCACTGGTTCACGCAGCTCCAATCGCCTGCCCGCGACGCGTCAACAGAAAAGAAGAAGCAAGCCTTGTTTGCGCTGCTAAGCACGCCTGGGACGACCTTGGCCTCCTTCGTGCCGGTCTTTGTGAAAACGACGCATGCCGTGTTGGACGAGATCGAGGAGGACAAAGCAGCCTTTCGGGAAACGGTCCAAAAAATGTCGAACCAATAGGGACGTTGTAACAAAAAAAAACTTGTCTAAAAACAAAATGCCAAAGAGACGACGGGAGTCCGAAGAAATGTCGGAACACAATCGACTACAAGAAGAAAATGCAAACATGCGGCGATACATTCGCGGATTAAAAAACGAAAATGCCAATTTAAAAACATTATTGCAAGACATTCAACGACGCTTTGCCTTCTTAAATCAGCAAAAATCAACTGTTACCATGATTCGAGCACAGAACGAAGTGTTGCAGCAGCAGTTGCAAAATTTGCAACTTCGGTGTCAACAGTTTGAAGGAGCAGTTGGCCGTTTAAAATCGGTACTTAGTGAATTTTCAGTAGTACAAACGCAATTGGATTCATTGCGCAATTTTGTACTTGCATACGTTCAAACAAATAGTAATGAAAGAGAGCCGAGCTTTGTTGCATTCAAAAAAAACATTTCTTCCTTTTTTATGTACTAAATACCTTAAAAATAATGTAAGGAACCTTAATTTGAAATTTTGGTTAACCATTTTTTCTCCACCAAATGGTATGATGTCTCGTAGGTTATTCTGTAGAATTCCCCAAGACATATTTCAATTTCGCAAAAATGGATATCTCCAACTCATTAAAAGAAAAATACAGCAAAGTGCAAGAGTTTTTAAAGGGACTCGAATCATGGAAAGAGTGCACTCTGCCAGCAGTAATTGTTTTGTACAAGCAAACACTTTCCGACGCAAAGACAATTAAAAAAAATGTTGTGAACATAGACAAACTGGTTCAATTGAATAAGAAAAACAACTATATGTTTGTAGACGTGGATATGGAGAACGAGATGCACTGGATATTTAACGATATATATGACGTGATCCACAACAAGTTGAGGCCCATCCAAATTCAGATGGTTACTACAACAAAATGGTACAAAAATCCAACTGGTTCAAATCCACATGGTGTCAAATCTGATATGATGAAAGGTGGTATTGCTGGTGAAAATAAAGGCAATCAGCAAATGTCACGAGACGATAACATAAAGTATGAACGTAAGATGAAGGAGACGATTGCTACAGAACGGTCGTTGTACGAACAGGAAGTGGCCAATGGTACAAATATTCCATTTTACGAGACAAACGAAGCATACAACAACAAGAAACAACGAAATGGGTATTGGTTAAAATGGATAAACCGTCAAAATAAAAAAGAAGCATGTCAACTGATGTACAAAGATGCATTGTATAGTATACCGGTTCACGATGCCTCCGTCATAAATGTTTATAAGAACCATGATTGGAACACCACAAAAATTCAAATTCGTTTGTGCACTTCGGAGTTTGAAACATTTAAAAACATTATGGAAAAAGCATCGCGCGCATTTGTATGTTCACTGGATAAGTTAGACGACTCTGCATTGTATGGTGTCATAATGTGTTTTAGAGAAAAATGTCTAAAAAAAAGTGCTGTTCAAGAAGGGTTGGTACATTTAAATTACGGTTGGAAAGATCAAGCAAATGGCATAATGTTGTCCTCTATGAGTGAAGGGTTCGATAGGAAATTGGGTGCGTACATGCGCAGTTCGGCAAAAAAAATGACAGATATAGCATATCCAAACGTTTTATTCGATATAAATTTATTGATACGATTTAAAGTAGTTGACATGCTGGTTGCTGTGCATGGTGTGTGTGTTATAGACCCCACTTTGTGTGAAAGAATCGACAACAGCAGTGGAGACGTTCGTACATGTTGTATATGCATGAACCATGACGTCGATGTCTCGATTGTTGGTTGTAACCATCGCTTCTGCCTTGAGTGCATGACAAACGCGTTTCACAAAAATACAGTGTGTCCTTTATGCCGCGGGTCAATGGCTCAGTACGTGAAACTAAAGCGACATGTGTTGTATGGAAAATTGCCAAGTAATACAAGAAAAAGAAAAATAGGTGTAGGCAACAGAAAAGGGGGAAGAAAAACAATAAAATTTTAAATAGTACATATACTTGTTTTAATCGTCAAAAGTCCACTTTTCCTTTGTTCCACCGTCATACCGCTTTGCCCACCCTTTCTTCACCATTAACTCGCACACATTCCGCCCATCTATGTAGGGAACAATTAGCAGCCGCCCATACTTGTCCATACCTCGACACTCCACCTGAATCGTTTTCTGGTCCACCAACTGCTTTAAAAATTCCTTCGCTTGGTACCCCATCTGCTTCTCTTTCTCGTTCCTGGTCCGAAGCTCCGGGGTGTCAATACCTACCAACCTAGTTTTAAACTCAAAGTACTTGTACCGAAACGGCAACACAATGGTGATGGAGTCCCCGTCGTACACCTTGACTACCCTTGCCGACTGCTTCTTGGTCACGAAGGCATCGTTGAATTTTGGCGCGTGCGGTGGCAGGCGAAAGCAGCACAGTAGCAGGCGATTCATGTTTGTTGTGGATGTTTGTTTTTTTTCTACCCCATTTGACCGATGAGTTAATCACACATCCATTCGTTGTGCAGCACGTACACGGTCCTGGTACCATACGTTTTCACTTTCCGTAAAAAGGCTTGTTTGTCTCCCGTGGACGTGCGCCTCCAGAGCCCTTCCGCCACGCCAACTTTTTCCCAGTTCAGATGAAAACGAAGTGGATGATCGTTTAAGTATACCATGGCGTCGGGTAAGGTTCGAATACCCATCTCCAAAGTGTCGCCACCATCGTAAAATTGATGAATGTCACAAACACTGCCTCCTTGATCTACCTCGTGGGTAAACATAGCCATGTAGGCGCTGGATCCCACGACGTGTTTGCTGGGATTCCGCTGACCGGCAAAGAACTGCTTGACGCGAATCAATTCTTTGTCAGCGGTGGTTTGAATCGGTACCACTACCGCCGTATATTCCGTTTCCGCGTCGTAATCGTCGTCCTCGTCCACATACCGCTGCTGCATTTTGTCGTACATTCGCAACCATCCATGAGTTATGGTGGGTAATTTTTTGCGTGCTCGTTGGACGGCTGCAATCTGCTTCTGCATAGCCTGCAGCTCGGCGTCGGTAAGAGTAGATAGCATTTTTTTCCTTTTGTTTGGTGTTACATCTTCCACTATTTTTTAGTTTGTGTGTTAGGTTTGTATATATGTGCCCAATGTCTTTTTTTTTAATACAAATTTGCAGTTAACTAAAATGCATTTGTTAAGGTTTTTTTTTAATGTCTATATTTTTTTCTATTCCAACAACAAAAAATGCAAAAGTGGAAAGCAACCATCCACAATATCGAAAATGGCGGCCCAAAAAATTTGGCGCTGCGCCGCTTGTTTAACGACAACCTGCGGGGTGGTGCAAAAACGTCTAAGAAACCACAACAGAAAAAAGCAGGCAAGCAGCTTGTAAAAACCTTTCCTTGCAAAGATTGCGGGAAACGGTATCGTGGAAAAAGTGGAGTATTTTACCATAGAAAAAAAGAACACAAGTATATCCCAAAGAAGAGATGGACGCAGGAAGAAGTGTTTAAAATGCCCTTTTACAAAGATGCAACTTTACCAGCCACCTCATTTATTAAAGAGGAAGATAACTTGGTGTTTGAGGATGGGGGTGACTTGGGCGGCGATACGAATGTAACAATGCAAGACCTGGAATCGCATGCATCCGACCTGGATTCATTTGAAATAGATCTTGACTTTGTGGCGGATACGGCTGCATTAAATGGCGGCGGAAAATACATGTCACAAAAATTAAAAAAAAAAAGATCAACCCCATTGCCCCTGCAAATGTATAAGAAGACTCGCCCAGTCAAGCGGAATCCGTTGCAGCAAAAAGCCTTAATCTTCCAATTAGACCCGACAGAAATGGAAGATGTCTTTGGAATTCGTGCAAGGGTGTTGCAGGAGACCATGTCCCTGTTGGAGCAAAACTTGGATGACACGTACGCTGGCATCAACCAAATCCTTTCCAACACCATAGCACGCAAGCCCATTATGCCGCACCAATTTGTGCATTCTTTGCCGAGCGAGATGGACGACACCTTGTACATTAAAGAAAATTCTGCCACCGCCAGCGGGTCCAATGGAATCAACCTGCTGGAGTGCACTCTGAACGGAAAAAGGGTCGCTGTTAAAATCTCCTTTGACGCCACCGTCACCGATGCCTTTTACGAAACCTTGATCAACATGTTTGTCTTTCACGCAACAAAGGACATTGACGAGGTGTCTGCTCCCGCCATATACAAATTTGGGTCCATCCCGAGGGAAGCCATCGTAGCCTTTGCTACCTACAACAATATTGAAAAAACCTTTCATCTCGATGCCAACCCAGTCGTAATCGTGCAGGATTTTGTACCCGGGAAATCCTTGTGGCAATGCTCTGGCAGCGAACTCAACAAATGCCTTCCAATCTTTTTCCGTGGAGTGGCACAGATGCAAGAGAAGTTTGCGTTTTCCCACCGAGACATGCATCCCGGAAACCTTATTCTTGACAGGAACGGCACCGTTCACATCATTGATTTTGGCATGGCGTGTGTCAAATTGCCATCTACCAACGATTCCATCCAATCCTATCATCTTACCGGTGAGTCGTCCAAGCGGTGCCTAAATTCTTCCCATGATCTGTGTACCTTATTGTTGGCCTTGGCAAGCCACGACGAATTTGGGTACGAACACCGAATATTGCTGCAAGACATTAGCAACCGTTACAAAGTCAAGATCTTGCAGGTGATGAACAAAGCGTCCCGCACGGAGGAAGAGCAGGCAGCGGTGGAGGTTGTAGTTTCTAGAAGAAATAACCTCCTCCCTCCCATAAATTTTAACACTCATACTCAAATTATCCACTGGCATTATTTGTACAACTTTTACCTCTTTTCCTTTGACGAGTATGCGCCACAACATATTTGGCAGTCGCTTTAACCGTGTTGATTTTGCTTGTCTTTTTTCTCACGGCCAAGAAAACAAGATGGAAAATGTTGTTTTTATCAATGCGCACACATTGGAAACCACGGTGGAGCCGGGGCGAAACTGCCTCGGGTGCAATCGCATGCTCCGCAGCTCCCAGTTTCACCCAAACACCACCCGATGCAAACGTTGCTACGATCAGCATTGGACGGAAAAGCAGGACATGGCCAGCCAAATGCCGGTGGACATGCACGTTGGTCGCGCCGTCTACCGAGCCAACTGCCGGTCGCGCCACCGAAAATCAGTTGGCCTGCCCTTGACCTTTGAGGAAGCCATGGGCAAGTGGACAGGGCAATGCGCCAACTGCGAGCAGGCATTAAACTTCAAGTGGCATCCACGGACCCCCAACGACAACTTGGCCATCATTGATCGCGTCTGCACGGCCAAAAACAAATCGTACGCCGGTAACATGGATTGGCTGTGCTACATATGCAACAAGGAGAAGGGTGCGTGGGACCTGGTCCAGCAGCTGAACCAGCAGATAAAAAAATTAAAGAAGCGACTGAAGCGCAAGCGGAAAGCCAAACCCTTGCATTATGCGGATATCTTAATGTGTAGTTAGAATTTATTTTCCCTCCACATCAACCATGCACACAATTGGACGGTTGGTTGCCTTGGCAATGTCTAGAACTGTGGTGGCCTCTGTAAAATATCGGTCGTCGAATCCTTTAATGTAAAATTCCACTACGTTATGCTGCTCCTCCACCGCTTCGATTAACTTTATAAAATTGGTGTTGAAAGCAACCAGGGACGTTTGCGATTGACCACCGAGCACAAAGGTAACCTGTATCTTTGTGGGAAAGATGCGCAGGACAAATACCCAGCTGACAAACCCCCCTGCTAGAATAAATGATTGCGCGGTACGCGCAGAAATCAGCTTCAGTAAGCGTTGTTGAAGGTACACTTGCTGCTTGTCATAGTTAAAGTGGTACAAGGCCTTAATGGACCCAAAATACGCAAACTCTGGGTATGCCCTGTGAAACTCTTTCATATGAAACCGTTGGCGGACAATGTTGGTCAAGGCTTCAATGTCGTTTTGTGGAAAAGGTATGACTTTGATACGCAGCAATCGGTGAAACAGCACGTGTTTTTGCGAGGGGTTGTTTTTCAAATGTATTGGGTACATGTCGCCGGCGGTGTCCGTCCATTTAGATGCAACCATCGTCTTCCACTTGTACAAGTCAAGGTCAAAGAAATGTACTACGGTTTCCATTTGCAACTTCCTATCGCGATTATCTTCAACGGTATCTACCAGTGCTCGTGGGACGCGATTGTTAGCCGGTATTTTTGGGGATTGTGGCGGTGTAGTAAAATATGCAAATTTGTTGTCTTCCTCCTCTGACTCCAAGGTCTCCATGTCGTTAAATAGTAAAGGCTCCTCTTCAAATGGTATATTGTCAATATCAAAGTCAAACACTTCTTCCGGGTTTTCAAAGTCGTAGTCGTGAGGTTCCATTTGTTGATGATAAAGAAAAAAAAACAGCATGACGCTGGTATTATGTAATTACCTTGAACACTTCTTTCGTTACGGTATTTTCGCGGACGTACTGGTCCACGTCGTGGGAGTTAAAGTGTTGCTCAATTAAATCCAAGTTGCACTGCACCTTCTCCTTGCTCTCTATCATAAAGGTTGCCCCGTGGACATTTAACTCATTTAACTGGTTTTGCTTCATGTACTTTCGAAAAACACGCTTTGATTTTGTCTCTTGCTTCCGGAGCTGCTTCAGCTGCTCCTGCGCCAACTTGATCTGTGGCAGCAACTCGCCATATGTGTTACTGGCTTCTCGAAACTGCTGCTCGGACATGGTTTGTGATAGGATGTAAATATTTTTTTTTTGATTTCAACGCTTTACTTGCGACACGTCAGTACCACCCATTTATTCTGCACGGCATTGGCGTAGCAAACATGGTCCTCCACCTTGCCGTTGTTGTTGTCGCGCAACGTAACAAATCCACCGCCACCGTGAGCGCGCTGCTCGATTTTCTCTTTCGTTGCAGCGCTTAATTTGACGTTTGCGCGGTTGCGGGAATCGTTGGTAACCGTCAAGGTCCCATCCTTCTGCTCTTGTAAGTCGATCGTGTAAGACACGCTCTTTCCTTCGACCAACTCTTCTTTTTTGGTAATATTCTGCTCGATATCTTGGATATTTTTGTAAAACAGGTAGATGGCCGCCCCAAGTATGGCAATGTAAAACGGCCACATTGTTTTTTTTCTTTAGTCAAGAAAAAGATGAAGGCGTGGAAACGCAATATTTTGGCATTTGAGGGAGGTTCGCGATCACGGATGGTACAGGAACGCAGGGCATTTAACAAAAAAATGCAGGCTGGGCGCGCCAAAGAATGGCGTGACAACAAGATGGGGTTTATGACAAAGTGCTGGGGTCCGTCGCTGTGGCATACGTGGCACATCATGGCCTTAAACTATGACCCAACGCGAAAGGCACAATACAAGTTATTTCTGGAAGGGTTGAAAGGTACGCTCCCTTGCGGAAGCTGCAGGGACAATTTACCAAAAAACTTGCAACAAGTTGGGTATGGAAATCATGTATATGAAAGTAGGGAGTTGTACGCAAAATTTGTGTTCGATCTGCACAACGCCATTAACCACATGCTGGGCAAACCGGTAAAAGGCGATTTTGAAGGCACCATGCAGCACTACGAAAAATTTCGCGCCAAGAGTTGCAGTCAAATGGAAAAAGACGGCTGTAAATCGTCCATGAGCATAGAGCTCCAAGTAGTCGGGGGATAACACTATAATCTATTTATTTTTTGTAAAAATTTAAACTTTTTACCTCTAGACGAGTTCGGGGCGTCGGGCGGTAGACTACGACACAGACAGCAAAGGGGGACTTTTTCTTGTAATTCTTGAACTTTACGCCCTGCCGAACATGGTGTATCTCATGTGCATACTGCTCGTTCAAGACTTTGTCGTGGTACCAGTTTGTGTTGCATCGACAGGGAATCAGCGCAACAACAATTCGTCCCTTTTTTACCTCTTCGATTGCCTTTTCCAAAAATGGTTGGATGTTGCCGTATGGTGGGTTTAAGTAGCAGCAATCGCTCTGCCAATTCTCCAAGGTCAAGGCATCATGCTGCGGATTTACAGGACACGGATCCCACATCTGCCTGCCATCGTTGAACATTTGCTGGAGCTGCTGTAAAACATTGTCGGGTGTCTGGGCGTACTGGTCGTTGCATCCAAACATAGATCGTCGAAGGCGTGATTGCTGTTGCATGTTTTTTTTTTTACAGCAGAAGTTTTTTTTATTTGACAAACAAACTCGTCTTAAAATTCGCTAATGCATACGTCAAATACATTGGGGTTTGTTGCATACCAACGTTTGTATTTTTTTAAACTAACAGGAACACCATAGTAGACTTGTAAGCCTTCGTTTCTAGGTGTCAACTCTAACACGTCGTTCTCTTTGTTGACAACTAACCAAGCATGCGGCGTTGCCTCGCGGTGTATAATTGCGCCTACATAGATGGTATCATTCTTTCGAATACCTTTTAAAATATTATGGAAACTCTTTTTTACCTTTCCC
>Ga0315315_10004084_pt1 | contig 13482 bp, 8 predicted proteins | sample M140m3416metaG_FD_203699 | JGI IMG/M metagenome (GOLD analysis project Ga0315315, IMG submission 203699) | Ammonia-oxidizing marine archaeal communities from Monterey Bay, California, United States - M1 40m 3416 | ecosystem: Environmental > Aquatic > Marine > Intertidal zone | place: USA...
TGCCAGCTGGTATCTTCGTCCAATCCCCACATACATGCAGGTTGTGCTCTGCACGTACTACATCATGAAAATACAATACGAGCTAGTAGTTTTAGAAATTAATTCATTGGACAATATGTACATGAGTCATGCAAAATATGCAAGATCTGCTGCACTGCTACATGCAGTGCACGCTCGCCTCCCACCAAAAGTCCGGCCCAAGCAGGGATAGGGCCGACGGCCTCAGGGGGAGCTCTTCATCTCCCCTGATGTCCCACCGGAGGAGCGCGCGGGTACGGCCAGCCCTCGGCGGCTGCGGGCGCTGCAACAGCAGCAGGTCCGGCAGCAGCAGCGCAAAAAGCAGCCCGAGCGGCACCCGGCGCCGCGCTGCCGCCTCCTTTCCCGGTACCAGCCGAAGAGCTTCCTCGTCTGCATCGCTTGCGTCCTGCGGGTTGGGCTCGGCCGCCTCTGCCGCCGCTGGTTCGGCGTCGGCACCGCCACCGCCACCTATTGCCCTCTCCATCCCCCCCCAGCGGCTGCGTCCCAGCTTTCGCTGGTAGAACAGCAGATAGGCACCCCCGGTCATGCTCGCGTCCGGGGCAATGCGGGCCACGTCCGAGTCGTTGAAGCGGAACCACCGGCCGCGATCAGCCCTGCTCCGGACGGTGGCGGTGTAGTGGCCGGAGTTGGCGGCCACCCCGGTGTGCTCGCTGACTCCCAGCAGCTCGTAGACGGGCGGGGCGTCCCCGTCGACTGGCCCAAGCACCCGGCCAGACAGGTCAAGATTGTCTACAGGGAAGGTGATGAGGTCGTCGACCTTGGTCCTGACCACCCCACCAACCTCCTCGCCCCCAATTTCGGAACCGTCCGCGTGCCTGTACTTGAACCGCTTAATCTGCAGGGTCAGCAAGTCCGGGCAGCTCCACAGGGCGATCCTCTTTAGGGCGCGAACGTGGTCCCTGCAGTCAGGGCAGTACCATTCGTTGTCTTGGTCGAGCTGCTCCCCCCTGGCCAGCTTGTCGAGGCAGTCCATCAGAGAGGCCGGCTGGCCGTCCTTCTTGCCGCTAGCCAGGGGGAGGGGGATCATGGAGTAAACGTCGTACTTCACGCTCTCATGGCCGCAGTCCGGGCAGGTGACGTGCGAGCGGTACATGCCCTGGCAGTGGTCGACGATGACGCTGTCGTGCCGCTGCAGATGCTTCGTCCAGCTTGCGACCGCGGCGTCCTTATCAGGCATCCCTATCGTCTCCAGGCTTTCCACGTAGGGCTTGTCGACGACCCGGTTAAGGTCCTCGTGGATACCGTCCATGAGAAGGTTGCAGAATTCCTGCGAATCATGCTGATCCAGGTTCTTAAATTGGGGCGCGAACGCCCCTATGCTCTTCCTCAGGGTGAAGGTGCGTAGGGCAAGGAGGCTGTATTTTCCGGCCCAAAGATCCGATAAAAATGATGCGTACGCCTTGGCGACGAGCCCGCCGCTTCCCAGGGGGTTACTCTCATTAAGATCGTCCCCCCAGGCGCCACTGACAAAGAAGTCGTGGAAGATGTCGACCTGGTTGAGGATCTGCAGGATTGAGTTCATGAAGCAGGAATTACCGATATTCGGCAGACCCACGCAACCAGGCGCGGGCGAGACACTGCGTGGGGATTGCCCGTTGGATCCATAGCTGTGCATGCTGCCGTCGCTTTCCGTATCCGTATCCATGGCTGTCGCTGGAGCCCTGCTGGACGGATGCTGCGCGGATGGGCGCGCGGGTTGCGGTCACCCGGCGAAGTCTTTGATTCTGCGAGTTCCTGAGTCCCGAGGCGGCGAATCTCTTTGCCCTATCTGTCGACGATGCCGAAAGCGTTACTAGTACATGTACATTTGGAAGAAGTATGCGCTGCTTCAGCAGAAAAGTTTCGAAGAACTCAAGATACATACGTACATGATGGATGGTTCCGTGCCAACTAGTGCCATTAATACTTGAGTACACTACGAGTCGTAGTCTAGCTACTAGATCTAGTACTACTAGCTAGTAGGCACTTTCAACTGCGGCGCAAAGAGGGATTGGCAGCTCGAAAGAGCCGTTGCTTTGGACTTATCTATAAGGGGTAGGGTATATGGTGACCACACTTTTGTGATGTCTCTACAAATAAATAAATAAAATGGATTATTTTTTCTTTCGTTTTTGAATCATACGAGCGCTCGGAATATATATTTCAGTTACGAGCTCGTAGGCAAAAATAGAATACAGCTGGAGAGCTTCAATGGAGAATAACAGCTGATGACGGGGGATGGCCACATGTTTCTCCTCCTTGCGGTGCCGGCGATCCTGGTGCTGGGCGCCATCTCTTTCTCAGGAAGCATTGGTCTCGGCGAAGGCCTGCGCCGGGAGGGGATTGCCATCGCCACCCTGCCGCAGCACTTGGAGCGACAACAAACGCTCAGGAGGGTGGCCTACGGTGCGCCCGCGCCGAGCAAATCTGTGGTGCCGAGGAGACTCATGGGTGGGGGGCACCTGATTAAGAGCGAAAGGGAGGAGATGGCAGCACCATCACTTCCGTCGGCAAGTCACGGCGCCGACCACCAATCGGAGAATTACTACCCGAACATAATACAAAGAGCGCTCCGCCTGATCGTAAAAAGATAAATAATTTGAAGGCACTCGTCTCTGCACTAGCGTGATACTACGTCGTATTTCCCGAATATATTAAGTTTAGTCTTAATATCGTCTAAGATTTTTCTTCTCCAACATCGGCGCCGACTTTCGGAGATGAGTTCTGAGGTCGCGCCGCCTGGGCGGCGTTGCTTGCAGGATTGGGAACCGTCGGAGACGTCGAGGGAGAATTTGGAGCCGGAGCTGGAGCAGAAGGAGCTGGGGGATCAGTAGCGTCCTTGACAGAAGGGCCAGCAGCTGCTGCCGTCGCATTTCCACCTCCCCCGATGGCAGGAACATGCGCAGGCGTTGGTGCGGTTTCCGTCGCGGCGGGGTTCGCAGTTGCTGGGGAGGACGCAAATGTAGATACGGACGCAGGTGCGGGTGCAGTTTCAGACATTAATACGCGTTCAGGAGCAGGAATGCGTATATGTGCAGGTGCAGGTGCAGGTGCAGGTGCAGGTGCAGGTGCAGGTGCAGGTGCAGGTGCAGGTGCAGGTGCAGGTGCAGGTGCAGGTGCAGGTGCAGGTGCAGGTGCAGGTGAAGTTGCTATGGCAGGTCCAGGTCGAGCTGCAGCAGCTGCGGTAGCGGCTACGGCGACAGGAGTACGGACGCATGGTACAGAAGGGGCCGGGGTAGTAACGGCAGTGGATGCAGGTGATATTGACATGGCTGCAGTTGTAGTACCCATCGCGGGAGGAGCAGGAGCAGGAGCAGGAGCAGGAGCAGGAACGAGAAAAGCTGCAGCCGTGGCCGAGGAAAGTGCAGCGGCGGCAGGAGCTACGGCCTGAAGGGAGCTATTGCGATTGCTAATGGCGCCAGCGGCTTTCTGAGAAGGATTGGAACGCTGATAGGGATGGTTACCAGCAACTGGGGGCACAATAGGTGGAGGTGCCGTCACCTTAGCCAAGTATCCTTCCTGTGGTTGCTCATTCCTGATGGACTGTCCTGAGTCTATAGAAGTGGTCTTGTCCCACTGGTGGGAGTTCAGTGACCCTCCCGTACCATTTGGAGGGGAATGGACGGATTGTGTGTTTCGTGTACTTCCTTCTGCAGTGGCCTCGGCATTGTGAGCATGTAGGGCACCGTCCCCGGTGGCCTTATTAGGGTTTCGGTCCACAGTTGCGACCGTGGCTGGCACTGGTGAGTTACTTGACGACCCACTAGAACGAGCTCTCATTGCAGCGAGATCTTTGCTACCAAAACCCATTTTAGGCTTCGGCGCTTTGACCGCAACAGGTGGTTGTCCTGATTGCGAGGGCGGCTGGTTCGAAGGCAGAGCTGAAAAAGCTTTTGCTCTCAAAACATCCTGGGTGCGGCTCAGCGCGAACTTTTGGCGCTTGACGGAGGAGACATGAATTGCGTTGGTTATGTCCGTTTGCATTGCCACCAAGTTCGCTGTAGACATAGATGGCGTATCTTGCTGAGCAGCTGCAAGGCACCGCTCTGCGCCAAGGCGGCTACTGGCTTTGCCCCCTCCAAGTCTTGGCTTATTCATGAGCGCCTGCGCAAGATCAATTGATCTGATTTGCATTTGGGTTTGCTTCGCCCCACCCTCCGCCCCACCCTCCGTTTCCTCACTCATCTTCACTACGTTATAGAGCATGTTAGCAGCATGCTGTCTCACAGCAACAATAATAAGCCAAATGGAATCTTCGGAAACCTCTAGACCTTCCTTCTGGACCATCAACCTAATGATAGGGTCAATAGATAGAGCGCCAGGGAGCGCTGTGCCAGAAAGCGAACTCTTTCCCTCCTTGGTAACAGCGACCGCCCTACTTTCCGCAGGAATATCCCCGTCATTGAGAGTTCTGGAACTGGCAATGATTCCGCCACCAACTAGTCCGCTGGCGGACCAAGCATTTGAGTCGTATCTGAATCGCGCTTTCCAGCGCAATGCATCAGATCGGTCGTTTTCAAGATCACGCTGGAGCGCAGATGCCGCTGCCTTCTCTTCTCCCCCATTAATGATATCTGCGGCCGAGGGAACAACGCCAAGTTTCTGCTCTGCCCTGCGGCGCCAAGCAACCGGAAGATGATGCTTGAATTCTTCTTCCGCGACCAAGGTTGCCATACTATGCTGCATTATAGCAAGGATCAAGTCATTGTGAAGACGCCGTAGCTTCTTGGAGACAAGGTATGATTTCAATATATGTTCAATGTCATTGCAGGACGCATCTTCCCCGGATCGTTTTGGTATGTTATCCTTGCCCCTCAGCCCGTTCGCAATGCTCCTCGCAAGCGCATCCCAGTAGTCCGCGAATCGGCGTTCTGGCCCAAGTCCTCGATGGACCCGGCAGCCTTCGACAAACAAATTCATTTTTATGCTAGCTATGCACGGGCCCGGCGTGAATTCGACACGATCAACAACATGTGGGTCTTCCCCCGCTTCCTCAAACATTTCATTTGAGTCGGACGCATCATTGACGGGAGAAATGTTACGAACTGCGGTGGAGGTGTCGACTTCTACCTCATCCTTCTGATTGGATGCAACCTCTGGCGGACGATGATCATTCATGTCGCTTGGAGGAAGTTCTGATGAATCCTGATGACTTTGACCTTTAGAAGGAGATAAATGGAAGGAGTCGTTGGTTACTGCGCGAACTCCAGACTGCGGAGGCGTCGGGGTACTATCACTATTTTCCAGTTTCTGCCGCTTGCTCACTGGAGACGAAACATCCTTACCCACGCCCTTGTCGTTGAGACCGTCTCTGCTGGCATCACCACCACCATTGCTTTCGTCGTCTTCGAAAGATCGCTTACGATCTAAGATGCCTACATTTTTGTGCGGTTGCTCATTGGAGACATCGACAGGAGTAGACTGACCTACATCAATGTCCATTGGAGTCGGCTTGGAAACTTCGATAGTATTCAGCAGCGACTCATGCTTCTGTTTAGCAGTATCAGCATCGTTAGCACCCCCGAATGCCTCTTCCATGACGATGTCTTCATTATTATTCGACAGATCTGTAGCGGCGGCGTCGGAGGATGCGCTTGGAGGCCTGGAGATAGGCAGTGGATTTAAGACGGTGCTGGATTTATCTTGCGGAACCGTGCTTGTGCTTGGGCCACGGGAAGGCGACACTTGCTGTTGCGATGAAGACGAGCTGTCATTGGTACAAACACCCTTTGCACCGGATTCAGAGCTTTCGCCGGGCACCTCTTCGAGCGAAGGCGGAGAGGACGCCTTGAAATTAGAATCGATGGTTTTTGTGCCTACAGAAGAATCTATCGGCACTTCTCCTCCTTGACCCTTCTCATCTATCTTTATTTCATCATCCTTGTCCTCTTTAGCATCGTCGTTTGCAACTGGCATACTTACGCAATAGTCGCTCTCATTCTCTTGGCCGTTCTTCTCCTCGCCAGCAGCGTTGGCCGTTGACATATCCGCATCCTCATCTGCATTCATAGGGATTTTGTCCGAAGGGTATGCTTCAGTCGCCGCCACAGCTTCCATACTGGATTCTGTCTTTCCCTTCTCTTGAGTTTGACTCTTTCCTTTCGGTGTCCCATCCTTATCCTCACTAACTTCCCCTGCCTCGCTCGCAGCAGAAGCGACAGCGCTGTCCTTCTCCTCTATATCCACATCTGCCTTCTCTGGTGGCACCGGCCCATCCTTGTCCTCTACACCCCCGTCTGCCTTGTCTGGAGCGGAGACTACTGCTTTGTCGCTTTCGTCACCACTTTCTTCACGCGCCTTCTTCTCTTCGGCGTCGGCGCCCTCTACTGCAGAAGATGTCGAGTCTTGGTCCCTGACCTGCCCCTTGACATTTTCCTTGGCCTCCTCCGTCTTTACTAGGTCATCTTTCGTGCCGCTTCCTTCCTCTTCCTCTTTGGTCATTTCTGCCTCCTCCTCCGCATCATCGTCATCATCTTCCTTGTCATCAACATCGTCATTATCTTCCTTGTCATCAACATCGTCGTCGTCGTCGTCGTCCGTGGCCGCCCCCCTACCCCTGCGTGGCTGCCCCGACCTTGGCGCCGCAGCCCCGGCCTCTTTCTCTTTCTTCTTGGCTGGTGCCGGGTCAACCCTGGCTTTGAGTTGATTGAGGGGTATCTCATCCTCGTCGCTGTCCGACGAGTTATCCCCCCCCCCCACCAATTGGGCGTCTTCTTCTTCATCCTCCTCCTCTTCCTCCTTGGCCTCTTCCGTCTTGGCCTTCCTCCTTGCTACTGCTGCGGCGCCCCTTCGGCTGCCACCCCTCCCCCCGGCGTCGGCCGGCCGCACCCGGGAGCGCGAAGACCGGGATGGACGCCCAACGGATGCAGAAGAGCGGGTGCTGCGGGTCGACCGGCGGCCGGCCGCATTCCTCTTGGGCATTGCGTGTCGCTCTGCGCGTGTGCGGGGTATCGGGATATTGGGCTTGGGGTCCCCTTCGCTCTATGGATGCGCCTGAAAGCAGCGCACCGATCCTCTCAGCCTAGTACTAGATGCTGCTACTGAGTGGCGGGTGGGCTGGAATGCTTGGAGCGCTGGACTTCGCGTCCTTTGCACTCTGCGATTTGTGTGTTGAGGTTGAGGTTCGTAGTTCGGAGGTTCCGTGGCGGCCGAGGAGCATTGTGTCAATCATAATATATATAATATTATTTATATATGCATGCATACGCGAGTCGTAATACTAATAGCTAGTACTTAGCTTCAGTTGTCAGTGTAAAGTACTCTCGTATTATCGTAGTGTCAAGTCATGAACGAGCACGTATTACTACTAGCTAGTACTAGTAGTAGTATTTATACTAACTAACTCGTGAGATTATACATACTAATTGATGGCCCGCAAGGGATGGCGTTGGCGATGGCGAAGCCACCCCCGCCCCCCGCCCGCACTCCACGCAACAAAGCGCCCCCTCGCTCATCAGAAGACAGGAACGTCGGTTCTATGCCAAGGACTGGAGCTTTTCCTCCAGGGCTGCGGGGTTGGCCCCCATTAGTCTGTCCACAACCTCGCCGCTGCGGATGAAGACGAAGGTGGGCATGGCGCTGACGGAGTACTTGGCGGCCGTGTCTGGGATCTCATCAACATCAACCTTGACGAACACGACGTTGTCCATCCGATCACTGAGATCGTGGAAGACTGGGCCAATCATCTGGCAGGGACCGCACCAGGTGGCGGTAAAATCGAGGGCCACCAGCTTGCCCTCGGCGCTGGCGCGGAGGAGGATGGCGTCTACGTCGTCCGAGCTGGATGGCTCGTGGACGGCACCACCCCGGAGCGACGCGATGACGGATCCGGCCTGGGAGGGAGCGGCGGCGAAGGCCGGCCTAAGGAACCGGGACGCCACCGATTCCTGGCACGATTTGGGAACGGGGACGGGCGCGGCCGATAGCGGGACCCTGTCGGCGTTGACCGATGATTCCGACGCCATTGTCACCAAGGCAGCAGCACCTAGAAGATAGTGCGATGAGCCGGAGAATCTCATGATAAGCTTTCTCGGTAGTTGTGCCGATGCGGGAAGTGTGAGAAAAATCGCTGTTGTCGATGCGACAAGGTGTCGGACGATCGCTTTAGATCTGTAGACGTTTTACGTCATAAAAAATATTAATATATGTATGAAATACTCTCGTAAAAGTTACGCAATTATACGGGCGACGGACAGTATTTGTTTGAGACGGAATTTTGTCATCTATGACGCAGATTACTCTCCCGATGTGGAATTCCTTTCATCTGACCCCAAGCCAACCCTTGGGAGCACCAGGCCCTACAGGCAGCTTATTAATTTCTTTCACCATCCATCCAGTCAAAGCACCGTGGAGCAGGGGGTATCCATGCTGCGTCAAATTGCCAGCCCCGTTGCCGCGAAAAGCAGTAATGTATATGCCGCTGCCCCTCAGCATAGATTTCGATGCCTCTACCTCTCCTCATCAGAAGCAGCGCGCAATTCGCAGCGACGACAACTGAACCGAAGCAAAAGGAGCCTGCAGGCGAAGGACTTCGGCGGCAAAAGTTCGACTTTCACAAGTGGAAAGGGTAGCACATCGTCGTCAGCGACCTCCTCTTCGCCGCGGCCACCACCACCACCGCCGCCGCCGCCACAGCCAACAACATTTAGCTTCTTCTCCAACCCACTGGTGTGGTACTCGACAAAGTTGGAAAGTCATCCCATGTCGACCAAATGCATTACATCCGGGATAATTGCTGCCAGCGGAGACTTTCTTTGCCAGTATTTCGTATATAAGAACCAGATCAGCAGCGATGGTAACAGGAACAGCGACAGTATCAAGTCAATTGATGACGGCACTGCACCCACGGCTAGCAAATCTTTTGCCCCCGATCTTATTCGGACCGGAAGGTTTGGGATCCTTGGCTTCTGCCTTGTTGCACCCGTTGTCCATCTTTGGTACTCGACGCTCATAATCCGCTTCCCTGGGAAAACTTTTTCGGCCGTTGTGAAGCGAACATTTTTTGACCAGGCCTTCTTTAGCCCAATCTTCCTTCCGACCTTCATGATCAACCTTATGCTTCTAGAGGGAAGACCGTTTGCTGAGGTGCCCGGCAAACTGGAGCGCGAATTGCCAGACGCCCTTGTCACCAGCTGGTGCCTATGGACTCCCGCCATGCTGATAAACTTCGGTTTCGTGCCGCTCAAGTATCAGGTCCTCTACTCAAATATGGTTGGATTCGTTTGGAACACTTACCTTAGCTATAAGACGCAGGAGGGTGAGGAGGAGAACCAAGAAATGGCAGAAAGTCGTATGTAAGCGATCGCATCTAAACGAATCGCCGGTGCTGATCTGACCAGCTTTGGCATCACATCCTGTTTGACAGCCAAGATTTCGAATTTTCAAACACAATAAGTGTGCAAACACTCGCATTCATCTGCGGTCACACCATTTGATTGCGGCATTTAAACCATATCAACGACTATGAAAGTTTTGCTTGCCACCTCCTTCCTTTCCGCTGGAGCGATAGTAGCGGACTCGCATCCAGCGCCCCCCTCTCCAGCCCACAATATCTACTTTGACATACTCCCTGCCAATACTTCAGAGTACCTCGATATCATTCGCCGCCTCCCTGTTTCAAAGTACAGGCTCTCGTACGATCCCGACCGGGTTCGAATTGGTATCGTTGGTCCCGTTGCCGCTGCTGTAGTTCCGGATGCGGTTGATATTGTGCCATCGCAGATTATTCCACCACGCAAGCCTGGAGGCAAAAATACAGTCCTTCGCAATGTTCCAATAATAAACGAGATGAGCATTTTCAATCGCGGGGTCGGGGCCGTGCAAGAGCTTGCCAAGATGATGGACGAAGCCGATCTGCTCCTCGACGCTCAGATCAACCGCGTCATAGACCTCATCGGCCAAGTCGAGCAACTAGAGGAAGATATGGCCCTATCGACTGACGGAGAGGCCGAGATGAGAGTTAGAGCTGCTGCAACTGAGGCCAAGATTGCGAAGCATGATTTGGAGCTCGAATTGCAGCGGGCTAAGAATGAAGAGGAGTACGATCGTGTCAACCAACAAGCAGAGGAGGAACACATCAGACGGAGTGAAAATATGACCCTGCAGAGACTTGTAAGGGAAGATGATGCAGCTAGAGCCCGGGCAGAACAGGAAATGGTGCTCAAGCTCGAGACAAGTCAGCAGTTAGAACAGGCGAAGTACGAGTCGGACGAGGTTAAGTCTGCCATTGAGCACCAGCGTGCTTTGCTCGTCCAGCATGCTTTTGAATCTACAAAGGTCAAGACCGCTGAGGCAATCGCCGTTGCCAAGGCGAACGCCGAGCGGGAGAATGAGGGACTTTATCTACGTCGGATGAAAGCGGAGTACGAGCAGAAGCGCCAGCGCAACGTCGCGGCAATCGAAGCGATCACCCACCACATTGCCCATTCCATATCGTGGGCGGTCCAGCACCCTCAGCAGGTCCTTGTTGTCGTCGCTTACATAAGTCTGCTGTTTGTTGCCATATACGTAGCTAGAGAATCGTCCCGTATATGCTTTTCCATAATCGAAGCTTCCGTTGGCAGGCCTCAGCTTGTCCGCGAAACGACGCGAATGCCATTCCCGATTTCTTTTCTGCGCAGTGCGATGAGACTCTGCGCCGATGCTTTGGATTGCAGTACTAGCTGTAGAGATGGTCCCATCATTACCGACCAATTCCAGGATGTGATTTTGTCCAGATACCTAGAAGATCGCGTCGTAGAGCTAGCTGTGTCGGCGAGGAATGCTCGACGCCACGGCACACCTCATCGGCACGTCCTTCTCTACGGGCCGCCTGGCACTGGTAAAACAATGGTTGCGAGGAAGCTGGCGCACTGCATAGGTATGGACTATGCGCTCATGTCTGGAGGCGACGTCGGTCCCTTAGGCGTCGATGCTGTCACGCAAATTCACGCGCTCTTTCGGTGGGCCAAGTTTGGCAGCAAGAGCGGAGTCCTTCTATTCATCGATGAGGCAGAAGCCTTTCTGGCGAGCCGTAGCAAGAATAAGATGAGCGAGGACGCCCACAACGCACTCAATGCCCTTCTGTACAACACCGGAACGGAGCGAACAGACTTTCTACTTGTGCTGGCCACGAACCGACCTGACTCTCTCGACGCGGCCATTCTTGACAGATGCGACGAGTCACTGCTCTTTCCTCTCCCAGACGCGGAATGCCGCAGGCGGCTCATCTTGCAGTACTTTGCGGCCCACGTCGACAACGGTGTCCCTCCCATAGTCATGGGCAAGGGCGTGATGGGGGTCAAGCAGCTCACGAGGACCGTGATTAAGACGGATGGTCTCAGCTCAAGAGAAATTAGCAAGCTCATGATTGCTGTAAAGTCCAAGGTGTATGCCACCGAGGAAGGGACTCATCTGTCCGTGGCGATGGTCGACGAGGTCGTCAGGACACATGTGGAGGAGCACCATGACAAGCTCTCGATGTTAAATCGACAGCACCACTAACTAGAACAAAACAACAAGCAATATCGATCACATTCCTATGCTTAATGCATTTTCTACTACTATTACTAATTCTACTACTTCTTCTTAAACCTCCAATGTCGACGACGATTAATGGAAGACCATCCACATCTGTCAACCTTCCATGTCGAAGCTGACAGATCCGACAAGCTGCCCAGCAATAAGGCCGCCCCGAAAAGGATGCAAACATACTATTGAAGACGATGGAACCGATTCGATAGAAGAGGACCTCACGTTTGCTCATTAATACGAGGATGAGACCTCCCAAGTCTTCGGGGACGAGAGGCGCTGGTTCAATTATAGTACCTCACTGCTTATATTATATGCATATATGTTCTCGTAACGTAATGCAGATTATTGATTTGCTCATGCATCTGTTAGTAATCGTACTCTGCGACAGCAAGTACACGCCACGAACGGATACTTAGATATTAAAGTGCATTCAGACCCAGTCGGCGCCCCTCAAAGACGCCGATGGGGTACGGTATGTGTTATATTAAATGTGTATGCGTCAATGTATGCAAACTCATATCTCTATGGTCCGTCCGCCCCCTCACTCCAGGTCCTCCTCCCCGATGACCTCGTAGTCCTTGTCTTCGTCAGCGCCGGCGCCAGCGCCGTCCTCTCCATCCCCCTCGGCCTCGTTATAGATCTCCTCGGCCATGTTCCACACCTGCAGCACGTTGTCCTCCGAGCAGCTCGCCATGGTCCACTCGTCGTTCATGTTCCAGGAGAAGTCGGACACCTTGGAGGTGTGCCCCCCGTGCAGGAAGAGGAGTTCCGGCGGCCCGTCCTCGGCGTCCTCCGGGCTCTGCTCCATCCCGATCCGGCTCAGGTCCCAGATGCCCACCCTCCGGTCCGAAGAGCAGCTAGCGAGGATGGACTCGTTGAAGGCAGCCCACTCCACGTTGTACACCTCGTCGGTGTGGCCCTCAAAGGTCTGCATGGGCTTCTTGAGGTTGCGCATGTCCCACAGCTTGACGCTGCGGTCGGAGCTGCCGGTCGCGAGCAGGAACTCGTTAACTGGGTTGAAGGCGATGCTGTTGACGTCTCCGGAGTGGGCCTCCTCCACGGAGCGGACGGGCTTGGACGGGTTGACCTGGCGGACGTCCCAGATCATGATCCTGCGGTCGTCCCCCACGGACCCCACCAGATTGGGATCGCGGTGGGACCAGTCGACGTCCTCGACGACGCCGGTATGGCCCCGGAAGGTGGAGGTCGGGGCGATCCTGGTGGCGGCACCAGCCCCCATCCCCGCTCCAGCCCCCGCTGCCGCTGCCGCTGCCGCCCCCGCCCCTGCTCCTGAGAGGATGGGATTGACGTCCCAGAGGCAGACGGTGTGATCCTCGGAGGCCGACACCAGCCTCCCCGCCTCGTGGGGGGACCAGCAGAGGCCGTACCCCTCCTTCAGGTGGCCCACCAGCACGCCCTGGGGAGCGAAGGAGGGACCCCCGGCCTTCTCGTCGGGGAAGCTGGGGTGCTTGGACAGGTCCCAGAGGTACAGGTCGGGGCTGGGTCCGCGGCTTGCGACAACGAAGTGGTTCTGAGGCATGTACCGAGCGCGGTTGACCTCCCCCTCGTGCCGGACCTTCATCCGGACGGTGATCTTGCCCACCGATCCGGAGGCGTTTCCGAACCCTCCCACCTCGTTGCGCTCGTCGTCGTAGTTGGAGAGGTGCGGGGCGCCGTCGGGCTTGGGGGTGGAGGCGGTGGTGGCCAAGGCCGATGCCGATGCCGATGCCGATGCCGATGCCGATGCCGATGCCGAGGAGGCACCGCCGTTGGCGCCGGCGCCGTCGCCGGCGCCGTCACTGCCGTCAACGGCGCGGTTGTCGAGGACGGCGTCGGACTTGGGGAGGTTGACTGAGGCCAGCATGAGATGGTTCTGCTCCCCCGTGGTGTGCGTTCCCAGCAGCAGGGTGTGCTCGACGGATCCCGAGTTGCCGCCGGAACCGGAATTGCCGT
>Ga0315315_10004085_pt1 | contig 13481 bp, 10 predicted proteins | sample M140m3416metaG_FD_203699 | JGI IMG/M metagenome (GOLD analysis project Ga0315315, IMG submission 203699) | Ammonia-oxidizing marine archaeal communities from Monterey Bay, California, United States - M1 40m 3416 | ecosystem: Environmental > Aquatic > Marine > Intertidal zone | place: USA...
GCGCAACCGTCGTGGCGCTGGCCCCCCTGTAGCCGCCCGACGGCTGCGCGCGGGGGGTCTTGCGCGCGCGGCCGGCGGCGTGCCCTCGGCACGCTCGCCGACTCGCCCGCGGCTGCCGCTCGCGGCGCAAGTTGCACTATACACGCACACACGCCGGGGCGCTCATGATCCACCGCTTTCCCAGCGGCCGTCCCTGGCGAGGTCGGCCGGTAAAGTACGAGGGTCGGCCGTCCATGGCGACGCCGTTTTGGTACAAGGTGCAAAACGCGCCCCTCTATTGGCCGCACCGGTATGGGCCGTCGCACCCGATGGTCACGCGCAAGATGCGCAACGACGCGCGCGCCGAGGCGCGGAAGAGGGTGCCGATTCTTTACTGGAAGCTGCGGCGCCATTTCAAACACCGCGCCGTCGTCTTGCACTGGCAGGAGCGCACGCAGCGCGCGCTGTACGCGCCCGGCGGGCGCGGCCGCGCGGCCGACGCCGCCGCGTACGAGGTAGAGTGTGGCGTCTTGGGTGCGTGAGTCGTCTACGGAAAATGCTCCTCAAAACACGCGAAACGAAATCGCCACGAGACACAGCACTAGGCTAATCGCCCACACCAACGCGGGCGACTCGTCCCTGGAGACGATCAACGGGAAGGCGTTGCGAGCGGTCAGATTCGGGTTGAAGAGCCGCGCGTTGGCCGTCGTCGTGCGGTTGTTGCGCTTGCTGTACACGGAGCGGCGGTGCGCCATCGCGCAGATTGTTTGCGCTCTCGCAACCGAGCGCCGCTCGAGCCCGAGCCGCAGCCCGCCCGCGCCAATTTATAGTGCAGCCGCCCGCCGCGACCGCCGGCTGGCGCTCGCGCCGCGTACGCAGACAAGTGTGCGCGCGCTTGCCCGTTGCCATGTCGCGCGTATCCGATGCCGAATTCTACCTTCGGCTCTTTGGCGGCCAGACCGACTCGGCGTCTCTCCGCGTTCTCCAAAAGCTGCGGGGCCGCGTCGTCGATGACCAGGGCGTCCTCAACTTCCTCACGACGGAGGGTCACGTCGACATCCAACCCGGAGAGCCCTTCAGCGAACGCCGCTTTCATTTTGGCGCGGGCGCGCTGATAGGCGTCTTGATATCCAACGCGCCCCCCATGCAGCTCGTCTGGATGATGGCCGTGGTGCTGCAGTGCCGCGACCACAGGCACGCGATCGTCATCTACAAGCGCCTGGTGCTGATGCACCGCGAAGCGACCTTCTTCGCAACGCCCGCCGATTCGGTGCGGACCGCCGAGATGACGAGCCTCCTGCAGCCGCCTTCCGACAAGGCGCTCTACAACGTCTTCTCTCAAATCCCGTCGGTGTTTCTGGTGCTCGTCGAAGGCGGCAACTACTGGTCGTTAATCGTCCGCCTCGTGTCGGTCTTCGAAAAGCACCACGACAAGAACGCGCTGGGCGAGTTGGCCATCCACGCGCTGCACAAGTTGGCGAGGGTCAAGGCCTTCTACAAGATGGCCACTTGGGACGCGGTCTACGACGGCGCCCATTTGCCGTATGCGGTTTCGGAGCTGTTCCGAGTCGCCCTCAAGTGCAAAACACCGGATCGCCCATTCGATGGGATCGAATGGGACCTCTTGGGCCTCTTTTGCAACGACGATGGACAGCGCCGCCACGCCGCTCCCGACGGCCCTTCGGACTGGGGTTTTCGCGACGCGTCGACCAACAAGCGTCTGAGAGAGTGGATGGACGCGAACACCAACGCCGACGCGCAGGACAAAAAGACCCAGTGGGAGATGGTGTGGCGCGCCGAGGCCATCGTAAACGATGACACCGACGATTGGACGGACGAGTGCCCGTTTACGATGCGGCGCTACGTGAATGCCGAGCGCCCGCCGCTCTTGGACCCGCAGCCGCCCGCCGCGGCGGCGCCCAAATGGCGCTCGCTCGTCGCGAGCGCGACCCGCCGTTCGCTGCTGGCCCTCGCCGTGCGGTACCGCGTGGACCTTGCCGTCTTCCGCGCGCTCGTCAAGGCCTTCGACTGGCCGATCGACCTCATCGCCCACGCAATCGACCAGGCGCTGCGCGTCCGGTCGGCGCTGAGCACCATGCTCGGCTCGGCGCCCAAAATCAGCGGGCTTCCGTACGTTGTTGACGTGCTGCTGCCGCACCTCTTCGAAGAGCGACTGGCCGAGCTGCGCGAGTGGTCCGAGAACTCGACGTGCAAGCTGTGGATGCCGCCGCGCCCGACCGTGTCGCAGGCCGCGGCGATGGCAAACTTTCCGCTCGGCGGCGCGCGGTTCCACCGTATGGGACTGGAAGGGCAGCGCCTTGTCGTGCCTTCGCTGAACCTCCTGCTGGCCACCGCCGTGACGCTCGCCTCGTCCGCCGCCTCGCCCGTCGACTCGCCCGTCGACCTGCCTCTCCTCGAGATGCTGCTCGAGCGCGTCGTCTGGCCGATGACGGAGCTCGTGTACCTGGTCGAAAATCTGGTGACCTTCTGGCCCGCCCGCCGTGTGGCCATCTGGAAGCTGCTGGTCAAGCAGCTCGACCGCCACGAATGGTCGGGAATGAACAAGCAGATTTTCAGCCACGGCCTATCCAAGAACGTCCGCGACTGGCGCTGGCCGCACGCGGTCACCCGGGCCTACTGGGCGGACAGCGAGCTCGCCCTCTGCATGGTCGACACGATCGCCGATCTCGGCCATCGCGTGTACCACCAGCTGCTGTGCGCGGCCGTTGCCGGCAACGACATTCCGACGGTCTCGGCCGTGCTCGAAGCCATGCTGCGCGCCGACATCCCCCTTCCGGACTCGTGGAAACCGTGCGAAAAGCACGACTTCTCCACATTCTCCGCGGGGGTCTACAACGACCTCGACGCGGAGGAGTGGCGCGGCTCGTGGACGGGCTTTGGCGCGAAGAGCCTCGACAAGTTCGCCACCGAGATGGGCTGGATCGGAAATGGTACCGGAGAGCGGCAGGTCTTGCCCCCGCTCCTTCCGCCGCGGCCGATGCACGACAGCTTCCTCGCCGTCGTCGCGATGCGCGCGCCACAGGCGCTGCCGTTGGTCTTCGACGTGCGACACTGGGAGCCGCCGTGGGGCACGGCCACTCTCGAACGCCGCGAGATTGGCATGCAGGTGGCGCTCTGGACCGCGCTGGGGTACTACAGCTGGAACCTCACCGGCGCTACGGAGGCGGACCTCGAGAAGCTCCTCACCTTCGAGACGCGGCTCGGTCGCAACCCGCGCGGAGGCGTCGGCGGGGGCGGTCACGAGGGCCGCAACTTCTGGCGCAGCCTGGCCGACCTGCGCCGGCCGGCGCAGGGCATGGACCCCTCCGAGGCGGAGGTCGTAACCGGCCGCATCGAGCTGAAGCGCTCGGCCAACGGCTTTTGTGTCGGCGATCTTGCCGACGAGTCGTGGGAGTCCATCAAGCGGCAGTGCCTCGGCGCCAATGAGGCGCGGCCTCGCGCCGAAGTGCTCGATGCGGCTGAGCGCATCGAGGCGCGGCTCGGCAACAACCCCGCGATCAACCAGACCGTCGAGTTCAACGAGACGTTCAAGCTGCTCAAGCCCAGCTTTGAGATCATGTACGAGCGCATGCAGCACCAGGCGCCGACGCGCGAGCACGACTGGTCCGACGAGCAGTGGGCGACGCTCCGCCGGTCGGCGGAGATCCTCATGAGCCCGCCGCTCTCGGTGCAGCTGCGCAACACGAGCATCACGCCGCTGCACGTTCCGCCCCGAACGACCTGGTTCCGAGAGTCGACGCCAGGCAGCGCGCCCGCCCGTTCGTACCAGTGGAGCGTCCTCGAGTCGGCGCCGGCGGAGAAGCTCTCCGCGCCCGGTCTCCTCTACAGGGGCGTCGCCGATGCGACGCGCGACCTCTGCTGCCGCCGGATCGCCTGGTGGCGCACGCTCGTCTTCTACGAGTGCTTGAACCACGCCCTGTGGTCCCCGGGCGGCACGGCCTACGAGCTCCACCGATCCGAGGCGGCGGCGCGCAGCGTCTACGGCGAGACCAGCGGCGCGTGAGGGCGGTGGGCACCACGAGTGAGGGCGCCGCTAGGTGCAATTTAGTCCCGCGGACAGCCGTTGCATAGGAGGAGGGTCGTTGCGTCGTTGCGTCGTTGCCTCGCGGCCCCGCGGCCTCGCGAGGCATGTCGGTCGTGCGTCTTTCGGAAAGTCAATGGTCCGACATCCTCTCGCGCCGGGGGGGGGAGGACGGCGGTTCCCCGTCCGGGACGGGGGACCCGGTCGGAAACGGGGACGCCATCGCGACCGACGCGACCAAGAGGGCCGAGCGCGCCACCCGGCGTAGGTCCACGGGCCGGCGCGTGGCCTACGTCGTGGGCCTCGAGGCCGACCAGCCCAACGCCGAGTGGAGCGTCTTCCAGCGGTCGATTGACAAGCTCGTCCAGAGCTTCCAGCCGTCGCCGGTGATGACGCACGTCGAGCTCGTGATGCCTCCGAGGGAGGAGGGACTGCCGGCCGGGACGAGCCCGGACCTCGACCCGCACATAAACTTTGCCACCTACCTCGGCCGCAAGGCCAACTGGGGCACCACGTTCGAAAACGCCGAAGACTTCTACCTCGGCAAGAACTACGACGCGTGGCGGGCGACGCCAGTGGTCGCGTGGGACGCGCCCGAGCGGTTGCGCGAGGTGTGCCACGAGCACCACGTAGGCACCAACTACGCCCCGGGCTGGCGGCTGTACAACTATCCGTTTTCGATTCCGCCGCTGCGTTCGGTCGCGTGGACCATCGACGACGCGGCGAAAGCGCCGGCGCACTGCGCCGCGCTCACGGCGCGCTGCCTCAAGCACGCGATTCCCGAGACGGATCTGCCCAACTCGTCGGCGTGGTACGGACCGAGCACGCTCTTTCTGGAAATGGCGCGCAAAAGCCGCATGCGCGCCTACATGTCCCAGCTCGACGACGAGGACCCGAGACGCACCGCGGAGGACATCAAAGCCAGCGCCGAAGACGCCGCCATCGGCGAGAATGCGCTGCTGCGCGGCTCCGACCTCGACGTCCAGCGACTGACGCAGCTGCAGTGCCACCTCGGCACGGAGCAGCTCGCGCGCAAGGGCATCGAAGCCACGCTCAACGACGATCCGACGATGGCGCGCATGTGGCAGAAGCACCTCGGCAAGGCGCTCATGAAGTGGGCGCACGTGCGGGGCGGTCTGTCCGACGCGGACATGGCGGCGGTCCTGGCCGCCGACGGCGAGGCCTACGACGAGGAGTAGATAGACCCCCCCCCCCTCACGGGCACGAGTGTGCGTGTGTGTGTGGCGCGCGTGCGCGCGTGCGCGCTAAGAGAGCCGCGCGTCGGCGCAATAACAATCTTTGACCTCCCCCCCTCCGCGATGGCCCGCCTGCTTGCGCTCGACGAGTGTTCGGTCACGCTGCGCAACCACCTCCTCCGTTCGCTGCGCAGCTGCGACGAGGCCGTGCTCCTCCCGCAGGCGGAGCGCAACGACGAGACTGGCAAGTTCAAAAACGTCATCTTCCGCATCGCCGGCGCCGAACCGGAGGTTCCGATTGACATTCTATCCCCCGAGTGGTACTCTGGCGTCTCGGCGGTGCGCGTCGACCCGAGCAAGGTGCGCAAGATCCTGGACGACCCCAAGGAGCGCGCCGCCGCGCTGGCCCGGCTGCGCGACACCATCCCGTCGCAGATGTCCGACACGAACACCACCGTCGGCCCAGACCTCGACTGCGATCCCAACGACCGCGACAAGACCGACTGGGTCGCCGGGCTCGACTCGCCGTCGGCCTTTGTCGGGCTCTTCACCGCGGAGCACTCGTGCGCGCCGGACCCGAGCCGGCGCGGCCTCAACCGCATCCACCAGGCGACGTGGCTCGTGTGCAAGGCCGGCTCGGGCCTCGCGGGGGCCATGTTTCACGCGCGGCTCGTCGGCGCGCTCAAAAAGGGCGCCACGCTCGAGGAGGCGCTGGAAAAGGGCGACCCCGGCCCGGCGGCGCTTCGCCGCGTCTCCCTCGCGGGCGCGCGCAATCGCGCGCGCATCCTCGAGCTGGCCGGCAAGGCGCTCAACATCCTGCTCATGGACGCCGTCCCGGACCAGGCCAGCAGCGGCCGCTACCGCTGCGCGGTGACCACGCTCGACGTCACGGTGAACAGCATGCGAAGAATAGAGGACGACGAGCACGGAAAGCCGCAGTTCCAGTACACCACCTGCGTCGACGCGCCCATCTCGCACGGCCTCGTGACGCTCTCGAGTCCCGGGGACGGGCTGGTGCTCTTCCTCTCTCCCGAGGGCGACGTGCGCTACGCGCTCAAAAACGGGGTGGCGCGCTGCGCCATACCCTTTTCGACGCTCCGCATCGCCTCGGACAAGAAGGTGCTCTCGGAGGCGTGCATGGCCCACCGCGGCAAGACCGACGCGGCGCCAGCGCACCCCGACCACGAGTTCGTGCAGAAGACGTTTACGTGGAAGAATCGCGAATTCAAAGAACGTCCCGACGCTCCAAACATCGAGCCGCTGGCGCTCTGGGGGACCTACGACCACGAGTACCACACGCAGAGGTTCTCGCGAGAGCTCGGCGTGGCGCCGTGCCAGACGGTGCGCCTGCGCCCGTACGCGGTCTGCGTCGCCGGCATCGAGCCGGGGCGGCTGCGCGGCGCCGTGCGCAGCGCCTAAACCGCGAGCCGAGCGCGCGGCGTCTCGCCGAGCGCCGCGGCCGGAAGCGAACCGCGCACGCGCGAAACGGCGTACCCGTAGTCGTCGTACTCCTCGTATTCGTCTTCGGTATCGTCGGGCAGTATTCCCTCGCTCATCATGGCGCGGTTGACCATCTGCTGCGCCGCCGCAAACTCGTCGCGCACGTCGGCCGACGACCAGCCGAGGGCCACGGCCATCTCGCGGTGGGCGCGCATGGCGCGCTGGAGGCGCAGCCACGGCTGCGCCGCCGCCTGGCGCCAGGACGGCGGCGGCAGCGGCGGCGGCGGCTCCGCCGGCGGCGGCCGCGGCGGCGGCCGCGGCGGCGGCGGCCGCGGCGGCCGCGGCGCGCGCAGCGGAAACACGAGCCGCGCCTGCTCGCCCAAGAGCGGCCGCGGCAGGCAGACGTCGCCTTCGCGGTCGCAAAGGCGGTAGCCCGCGCGCGAGTAGCGATGGCACAGCGCGTCGGAGCAGTGCTTCTGCGCGCGCACAACCGACGACACGTGGTACGTGTGCGTGGACCGCGCGATGCACCGCTCGACCTGCTCGGCGCTGACCGGGCGCCACCGCAGCAGCGAGCGCTGCTGCTTCGTCACGGCGGCCCAGCGGCGCTCGCCGCTGTCGATCCAAGGCATGGGCCGTCCCGTCGGGATGGGCGCGTTGCAGCACGCGTGCACCGGTCGCGCCTCATCGCTCTCGTCGATATTCTCGTCGCCGGGGTCCACGATTCCCACGACGCGCGCGACGACGACGCTCACCAGCTGGCCGTCGTAGGAGCCGTCGTCGTCGTAGGCGCGCGGGACGAGGTAGGGAGTTTCGGCCGAGAGCGGCTCCCCGCCCGCCGCGGGCATTGCCTCTCCAGTCGTCGTTTGAGGCAAATTTATCGGCGACGCTCACGCACACAACCGCTGTCTAGGTTGCCGACAGCACCATACTGCGCGCCAGCGGCCGCGCCAGCTCTCGTTCTAGCGAGTCCGCCGAGGCGGCCGACGACTGCGAGGCTATGGAAACCGCCGGGCTCGGGGCCGAGCCGACGGTTTGCCAACTCGAACTGGTGGTGCGGCTCGTGCGGCTCGTGCGGCTCGTGCCGTCGTCCCAGTCGTCCTCCGAGTCGGCGACGAGCGTCGCGGGAAGGTGCACCTCGCTCAGCGGCGCGACCTCGACGTCGAAGAGCGATCGGTCGCGCGCGCGCGCGCGCAGCGCCTCCTGCGTCGAGAGGTCGACGCAGCTATTCTGCGGGTAGGCGGCCTGGCGCGCCCACGCCAGCTGCAGCGCCATCTTCTGCTCGGGCGTCGAGCCCAGCTCGGCGGCGCGAAGCGCCGCCTCGCGCGCGCCGTCGATGGCGCGCTCGAGCGCGCGCCGTTCGGCTTCGAGCGAGCGCCAGTGCGAGCTGCGCAGGCAGAGCGACGGCGTCGACCAGGCCATCAGCGCCGCCTCGGCGCAGCGCATCGCCTTGATGAAGGACTCGTCCGAGGCAATGTGCGCGCACTGCGCGCCGACCTCGCACATGCAAGCGAAGAGCGCGATCAACGACGCCGTGGTGCCCACGGCGGCGCCCGGGTGGCGACCGCCGGGCCCGTCCCGGATCCGGCGGAGGCTGGCGAGCTCGGGCAGCTCCGAACGCTGCGCGAGCACCACGCGGTAGATGCCCGTGCCGCGGCCGAGGTAGTTGGCGTCCTCGCCCCACATGGTCTGCAGCGCGCGGTCGGCGGCCGTCAGCTGCGCGCCGACGGCGCGCAGGAGGTGCGCCCGTTCGCCCTTGCGCTGGTTGTGGCGCTCTAAATAGCCAACGATATTGCCCATCGTGGCGCCAAAGGTTGCACCACAGCAGGTTACGGACCCGCCCCCCTCGCGAGCCCGCCCGCCCGGCCCGGCGCCTCCGCCCGTCCCGCCCGCCCGGTCCTTGCGCTTGCGAGCCATTCCCCCGTTGTCCGCGTCGTTTGCCGTCGGCAGCGGCGCGACCAGCAGGCGACGGACCTGCACGTGGCTCGACCGCTGCTGCTGGTAGTAGAAGAGGCCCGAAAGTAGGCGGAAGCCCTCGCTGCGCGCCGCTACCGCGCACTCGCTGCGAGTCACCCGCACCTCCTTGGGCTCGCTCCGAGCGGCGCCGATGACCGGCGAGACCGGAGCGCCCACGGGCGGCGTGGGCGGCACCACCTTCGGTGCGCTGTCCTCGATCGGGTCCGATCTCTCGGTGAGCACGAAGACGCCCCCGCGCGCGGCCGCGTCCGCCCCGCCCACGGCGTGCGTTCCGTTTGCGCCGCGTGCACGCCCTCCACCCTCCGCGTCGTCCCCTTCATAGGTTAGCGTTTCATTCAATATTGCGCGCGAGATGCTCGACGCCGCGCACGACGAGCAAATCAGCGAAGACGAGCTTATTGGGCTCGTCCTCGGGTTTTCCATCGTGTTCACCGCGCTGCAGTCGCGCATAGGGCGCACGCTCGCCAAGCGCCGCGACGACACGGTCAAGCGCGCCAAAAAGGAGGCGCAGAGCCGCAACGACCTCGCGCTGACGCAGCTCGAGCGGTCCGATCCCAAGGCCGCCGAGGCCGTCAAGACGGCGATGCTCGACGCCGTCGAGCACAGGGTGGTTCACAGGCTGCAAGACCGGCGCTCGATGCTCGACTTTCTCTTTTTGCTCGTCGGGATTTGCCAGCGGATCGCCGTGGCAATCTCAATCCAGCTGCTGGCCGCCTCGGTGCGCGCTCAGCAACCCAGCCGGCTCGTGCGCACCGTGTCGCTGGTCGCGCTCGCCGCGTTTTTTGTGTTTGTCGAGTCGCTGACCAACCGCGCGCTCGTCTGAGCGCGCGCGTCGTCTTGTCCAAGTGTGCACTAGTCGCGTGAGGCAGCCGACGGGTGTCAGTTCTTCCCCAGTAGCACGCGCTCGCTCCGAGTTGCACGACCGAGATAACGAGGCGCGGCCGCGCCCAAGGCACGGGAGGACGGCTTGCCGGAGATGCCGGGGCGCCTCGCGGAGGTGCTCGCCGCGGGCGAGCGGGCCCGGGCCGCGGCGCCCACCGGCGGCGCCGCCACCGAGTTGTGGCAGATTGTCAAAAAGGGCGCCGAAGCGGAAATCCCCAAGCTGCGCACGATGATGCGCGTCGACCCGCTGCACTGCCACGCCATGGCCGGGATGCTCCTCGGCGCCGACCTCGGGGGGACGACCATGACCCAGATTGCCTACCAAGTGGCCCACGAGTACTACAATCTCGGCTGGAAGGACTTTGCGGTCTGGAAGGGCGACCGCAGCCTGCCCCACGGCGGCTCGTACATCCACCCCGCAGACGAGCCCAACGCGTGGCCGCTCCTCATGAGCCACCTCGTCCACCACGCCAAGGACGCGTTCGTGCGGGTGGGGGTGCAGGACCCGGCGTTTTTCTTGCGACCGGTCGCCGCGGTCGCCCTCAACGAGGTGAATAACCTCACCGCGCTCCTCGGAGCGGTCGTCGACGCCTGGTGGAAGAATGCGGGCCACTGGTCGGGAGACCAAAAATCGGCTACCTACAAGCTCATGCCGACGAATGCCGGCTTCAAGGTTGGCGCCGCCTTTGAGCGCGTCGTCGAGAAGCTCATGCTCCAGCGCGGGACGCGGATGCCGCCGCTGAACCTCGCCCCGCCCCAGCCCGTTCAGATGGGAATGTTCAATCGAGCGGACACCGACTCGTGGCGCCCGCTCTTCGCGGACCCGCGCGTCTGGAACTACATCCTCAACCCCGGAAACCGCGCGCTCGTCGGCGCCCTTCAAGCCTATGTCCTCAACGGGCAGCAGCTGCCCGCTGGCGCGGAAGACGACCCGGACATGCTCGCCTGCATCTCGCACATGTTCCGGCAGCTGTGGGAGGCCGGCGACTTTTTCACCAACGCGCACGTGTACCAGACGCTCACAAACCAAGCCCAGGCCGAGATTGCCGCCGACCGGCTCGAGGCCGAGAGGGAGGGCGACGTATGGGCGCTCGCAAACGGCCTGAGCACGCCCCTCGGTCCGTATGAGGACGCCTCGTCGTACATCAAGGCGGTCAAGTGGAAGGAGCAGGGCCTCATCAAGAACGACGACCCGAACCGCGACTGGTTCTACGACCAGAAGAGCACCGACGAGGACGACCTCGACTTTTCAAAGTGGCGCCTGTGAATTCCTAGTACCGGCGGATGTGCGGTGGGCGCGTGGGCGCGTGCCGTATTAGGAAGTATACCCGCCGACGGTTTTTCGCCGCGGCCGCGGCCGCGGCTGCGGCACGTGCGCTCCTCCTCCTTGCCAAGCGCGCGCCGTCATAGTGCAGCCGCCCCAGCCCCCGAGCGGCAATGCCCAAGCGCCCGCGCCACGACACGGCCAAGGGCTATCCGCCTTCGTGGTCGTCGGTGTCGAAGATCAGCGCGCTGCGCGCGCCGCCTCGGTTTGTCGACATCCCCGCCGCCATTGGCGGCGGCACGCACCCCCGTCTCGTGACGCGGCTGCAGGTGTCCGAGGCGCTGCGCCGGGCCGCGCTGGCGGCCGACGCCGACCCGTCGGGCAACATCCAACGGCACCTGTGGGAGAATCTCGACCCGCCCATGCTCCAGCGCTCGCCGCCGGCCAAGGCGTTTGTGCAAGACCTTTATACGACGATGATGATGGTCGGGCCGGTCCTTTGCCACAGCGTGCCCCCAATGGAGCTTCCGTGCCTCTCCGACCGCGCTCCGCTCTTTGAGGACGACGCGTGCCTCCGCCATTCGCCCGTCTTGGGGGAGAGCGCGCTGATGGGTTCGAGCGGAACGCTGCGCCTACGCTGGTACTGGCACCTGCGCTACGCCGCCGAATTGATGGCACGCATCTTCGAAGCGTCGTGCGCGGGGTGGGACCGCGGCCTCGACCCGGCGACGCGCGAAGTCGTCGTCGACGCGACAACCGGCCGTCCGACGGTGCCGCGCGACGACTGGTTCCCCTTTGAGACGTACAACAGCCTAGAGCTGGCCGTCGGGGCGATGCTGCGCAGCGGCAACCTCTCCCCGGACGATCGGCGGTGCGCGGAAGAGTGCCTCAAAGATCGGGCGACGCGCTTCCGCAGCCGGCTCAAGGCGCCGGCGCGCGTCCGGATCACGAGGCAGACCTGCAGATCCGGGCCCGCGCCCGAGTGGGACGTCGACGACCCGCTCAACGAGCTCCTCACGCACCTATCGCTCATGCTGGAAATCGAAGCCAAGGTGGACATTTTCAAAGGGGCCGCGCCCACGCTGGTGGGCGGCATGTTCCTGCTCACGACCCTGGCCGACAACTGGCCGCGCGAGAGCGGCCACTACGACTTTGCCTACTGGCACCTGCGCATGATCCACTTTGCCATTGAGCGCAACACCCGACTGCGCGCAAACGCCTTTGCGCTCGGCGCGCTCGACGACGAAGGGTCGCGCCCGCCGCCGGTGTCGATGTCAAACACGGTGCGCAGCTACTGCTGGCTGTTCAACGCACCGCTGACCATGCTCGCGCTCAAGGCGACCACGTTGCTGAGGGCGCGAGTGCACGCGTACGACCGGGCCGAGGGCTGCGCGCCGACGACGAGCGAGGAGTTCGGCAAGCTCGTCGCGGCCAATCGGCACGACATCGAACAGGCCAAACTCCACTGGCTGCCGCCGCAGCGCGCGCGCGCGGCGCCGGCCGAGCGCCGCGCCGCAAACGGCGCCGTCGGAGGCCGCCGCGGCAACAGCTGCTGCGACGCCACCGAATGGGACAACCAGTACGGCAACCTTTGCGCGCTCATCGCGGAAACCGGCTTCCGCGTGCTCCGGCCGACGACCGCCGAGCCGCGCGCCCCCCCGGATCGCCTGTTTGCCTTTTCCAAACGCTTCCTCGAGCGCAAGACCGCGCTCGACCTGCTCAGGGTCGAACACATCAACGAAGTCGACGGACGCGTGGCGGGCGCCAAGCGAGAGCTGATGGAGCTGCGCTCCAAACTGGCCGACGCGGTCGACGAAAAGCAGCGCAGGGCGCTCCTCGCACGCGTCGCGCGCCTAGTCAAGGGCCACGCGCCAAGCCGAGCCGCCCCCTCGCAACGAGCCGACGACTACCGCAAGATCTGCTCCGGCATCCGCGACATGGAGATTCGCATCGAGAGCATGCGCCGCGAGACGTGCACAAACGTCCTCGGTGAGCTGTGGAGACCGGCGTGGGAACGCGTGCCCATCGACTCCACTCCGGAAGAGTTCCAGGCCGCGCGCGAGTACGACTTCGAGGTCGCGGCTGCCTTTGGCGTCTTCGTGGAGACGGCCATTCACAACATCGTCCACGCGGTGCGCCGCTGCAACCAGATGGTGGCCTCGCTCTTGCTCGTGCATCGGCTGGCCAGCAAACGCCTTCCGGACCGGCTGGTCAACGCCTCGGTGACGGGCGCTCTCGAGGCGCTCGCGGAAACGATCGAACGCTGCACGTACGACTTTATGCGCGGGCTGCCGCCGGGCTCGACGATCACGGCAGCGCACGCGACCCTCCGCTGGAGGGCGACGCGCGAGCTGGCCGCCATCGCGCTGCTCGTCGAGCCTTGGCTGCGCAGCCCCCGGCTCGAGCACTGCGTCAACCTAAAGTACGTCAGTGGGCAGTTTGCGCTCTGGACCGCAATGCAACAGGGCCTTCCGTGGAAGACGTGGCCGCCGAGCGTCGATGACGTTGCGGACGGCGGCGTCGTCGCCGTTGCCGCCATGCTCCGCTGGGGCGGCGGCGCAGGCGCCGATGCGCTGATGACGCTCGTTCCGAGCGGCGAGCCGCGCCGGCGTGCACGAGCCGGCCTCAGCCTGCCGCCGGTGCCCTACGCCGCGCGGCTCGCCGAGGCGGCGTGACTTCGGATGCGTGGAAAGTGGTACCG
>Ga0315315_10004086_pt1 | contig 13474 bp, 13 predicted proteins | sample M140m3416metaG_FD_203699 | JGI IMG/M metagenome (GOLD analysis project Ga0315315, IMG submission 203699) | Ammonia-oxidizing marine archaeal communities from Monterey Bay, California, United States - M1 40m 3416 | ecosystem: Environmental > Aquatic > Marine > Intertidal zone | place: USA...
TGTTCTTGTAGGACTTGGTGTAGGAGGTGGGATTAGCTGGATGACTGAGTACTATACTGGACTCGGCAAAAAGCCTGTAATGGACATCGTTCGCAATTCTAATACAGGAGCCGGAACGAACATCATCGCTGGATTGTCAACGGGCATGATTTCGACCTTCGGACCTATTCTTCTTTTTGCCGTTGCAATTTACGCATCTTACGAATTCGCAGGATTCTATGGGGTTGCCATTGCTGCTTGTGCGATGATGGCTACAACCGCAATGCAATTGGCGATTGATGCCTTCGGACCTATCGCAGACAACGCGGGAGGCATTGCTGAGATGTGTGAACTTCCAGCTGAAGTTCGTGAGCGTACAGACATCCTAGATTCTGTTGGAAATACAACCGCAGCGATTGGAAAAGGTTTTGCAATTGCATCTGCAGCATTGACTGCGTTGGCACTTTTTGCAGCCTACGTTACGATGACCGGAATTGATGGCATCAACATTTTTAAGGCTGACGTACTCGCAACACTGTTTGTGGGCGCGATGATTCCTGTCGTATTCTCTGCGCTTGCCATGAAATCAGTTGGAAAAGCTGCCATGGAAATGGTAAAAGAGGTTCGCCGTCAGTTTAAGGAGATTCCTGGAATTATGGAAGGAACAGGGAAACCTGAATACAGCAAATGTGTAGATATCAGCACGAAAGCTGCGCTACGCGAGATGATGCTTCCTGGAGCGATCACAATCGTTTCTCCACTGATCATCGGGTTCACGATGGGTGCAGAGCCTCTCGGTTCTTATATGGCTGGCGTCACGGTAAGTGGTGTTCTTTGGGCAATCTTCCAAAACAACGCAGGCGGTGCTTGGGACAATGCAAAGAAGAGTTTCGAAGCAGGTGTTGAAATTGATGGAGAGATGACATATAAAGGTTCTGAAGCTCACAAAGCGGCAGTCACCGGAGATACAGTGGGTGATCCGTTTAAGGATACATCTGGCCCATCAATGAACATCCTTATTAAGTTGACTTGCCTAATCGGTCTTGTTATTGCGCCTCTTCTTGCAGGAGGAGACAATCACAGTCACACAAACAATGAGGACACATCAATCGATGCAAAGGTTGAACGCGTTACCGCATCGAATGAAGTCTTTGTTAAAAAGTAAACCATGAAGTTCTCGCATATTCTTTTTGCCTTTGGAGTGTTCTTAGTCACTTCTTGTAACTCTGAATCTTCAAATGGAAATTCAGACGCCCCGTCTAAAAATGAGACGAAACCACAAGTGTCGACCACTGTTGGTGAGTTGGGCATTCCTGACGGAAAGTATTCATTAACAAAAAATAAGCCTCGTATAAATTGGACCGCAAAGAAAATATCAGGTTCAGGTCATACAGGCATTATTCCTGCATCAAAAGGGAAATTTAAAGTTGAAAATGGTGTCATTACAAAAGGTCTTGTTTCATTCGATATGAATGGCTTTGAAGTCACCGATATCGATGGCGATTCAAAAGAAAAATTTGACAAACACCTAAAGGATGAAGACTTTTTTGATGTAGATAAGTTCCCAGAAGCAAAGCTTTCTTTCAACAGGTCTTCAATCAATAAAGATGGCACAAAGACACTTTCATGTACACTCGACATGCACGGCGTTGCTGTAGATTATGAGATCCCATTTAAGATAAAGGCACAAAAGTTATCCGAGGGAGGAATGGGTTATAACATCACAGGAGAGTTTTTCATGGATCGAACCAAACATGAGCTCACGTATGGGTCTGGATCCTTTTTTGACAACCTGGGAAACAGAGCAATCAATGATGACGTACTCATCTCATTCGCATTCTTAGCGCTCTAAACTTAAAACCTGAAACACAAAAAAGCCACGCAAATGCGTGGCTTTTTTTATGCTTAAGAGGGGGACATCTTACTTGGCTTTCTCAAACAAACCATGAAGTTTTGCATCTATAGCCTCAATGATTTTGCTTAGATCTTCTTTGTTGTCTCCAAATTCTAAATCATCTACATCAATAATAAGAAGCTCACCTTTTGTATATGTAGAAATCCATGCTTCATACCTTTCATTCAAACGATTTAGGTAATCCAGACGAATTGACTCTTCGTAATCTCTTCCTCTTTTTTGAATCTGAGACACCAACTTTGGGACTGAAGCCCTCAAGTAAATCATTAAGTCAGGCGGCGAAACAAAGGTTTCCATTAAATCGAACAATATTCTATAATTCTCATGGTCACGCGTTGACATAAGCCCCATCGCGTTTAGGTTTGGTGCAAAAATATGAGCGTCCTCATAAATAGTCCTGTCTTGAATCATTGGCTTCCCTTTCTCCTTCAAATCGATTAATTGCGCAAATCGAGAGTTTAAAAAGTAAACCTGCAAATTGAAAGACCAACGTTGCATGTCTTTATAAAAATCATTGAGATAAGGATTGTCATCTACACTCTCGTAATGAGGTGTGTATTTATAGTGCTTTGCTAAAAGCGTAGTGAGAGTGGTTTTGCCTGACCCTATATTTCCTGCGACTGCTAAATGCATTTTTATACTTCGTTATGTGACTTATTCAGCGCGAAAACTAACACCTATTTGAAGCCTAACCAAGCATTGTATATCGATTGGGGATAACTCTTAGTATTTCATCTAAAAATGTCCGTGTATTTGAAAGCCTCAGAATCTTGTGTTGGCCACCCAACTTGTTGTTTTCTTTAAGCCAACGCTCAAATGTACCACACGGCACCAATTGTATATCAGGCATTTGAAGAACCAGGTCTCCTGTTCTTTTCGCATCATAATCTGAACTCAACAACTTGAGTTCATTGTCTAAAGTCACGCCCAAATCAAACGCTGAAAATACTGTTTCATTCTGTGACAACAACTCGATGGCCCAAGTGTGTCCAATCGGATGTCCATCATCTGCAAAACGTGGCGCAACGGTAAAGTCTTTGACGGATAATGCAAGTTTTAACATGGCAGATGAAATCGCTTTTTCCACTTGATCCACCATCAATTCTTCGCCAACGACATTTAAAAAAGAAGAGACTCTGCCTGTGACTTGAATGCGATATGGATTCCGACTGGTCAAACGAACGACATCACCTAGCATATACCTCCACAATCCAGCATTTGTAGAAATAACGACGGCATATTCTTCGCCTACTTCTAACTCCTGCAATGCAAGCGTCATTGGGTTGCTCCCTCCTGCCTCGTCTCGTGGAATAAATTCATAATAAATCCCGTGATTTAACAACAAAGCCATGTCGTCCCTTTCTAAAGAATCCTGAATGCTAAAGAACCCTTCTGAAGCATTATAGGTCTCCATATAGTTCATGTTGGGAGACTTTATTAATCTTTGGAATTCAGATTTATAAGGCGAAAACCCTACGCCTCCATGCATATATAACCACAGGTTTGGCCAAACCTCATCCAAGCCTGACGCGCCCGTTTTCTCTAGAACTCTTTTTGTAACGACAAGCATCCAACTGGGAATACCCGCAAGGATCCTCACGTCTTCACGAATGATTTGATCCACCATTAAATCAACCTTCTCCTCCCAATCCTCAAGCAAAGTAATCTCACGTCCTGGAGTTCTTCGCATTTCAACCCAAGTCGGAAGGTTTCGGACGATGATGGCAGACAAATCACCCGTATATGAACCACTTCCATTGGCATGCAGTGTACTACTCCCTCCAATGATAAGATGCTTCCCCAAATAAAGAGGGGCATTCGGTCTTTGGTCACAGAACATGGCCAGCAAATCTCTCCCACCTTTGTAATGACAAGATTTGAGAGAATCTTGAGTTACAGGTAGTAACTTTGAACGGTCTGAAGTTGTGCCGGATGTTTTTGCGAACCAACTGACCTCACCTTCCCAAAGCACATTGTGCGCTCCTTCTTGCGCTCTTAGAATCCAAGGTTTAATCTCATCATACGTCCTGATGGGTATCTGAGATTTAAAGTCCCTTAAAGCAATCGTTTTTGAGACCTTGGAGAAACCGTGATCTTCACCAAACTTGGTTTGCTTTAGACCATTTACCAAATCAAAATACACAGATTTTTGAGACTCAACAGGATTCTGCAACATCCAATTAATCTTTGCCATCCTGAGGCGAATAATCGAAGAAAAAAGTCTGTTAATAGGCATCAGTGAATGACTGACATCAGCTTACTGTGGCTGAAGATTCAATGGGTGCAAAGACACGAGAAATGGCTTCAAGAGCCATGTCAATATCTTCAAATGTCGTGTACCTCGAAAACGAAAACCGAAGACTTGCTCTGGTGGGATCATGGTATCCTAGTGCTTTCAGGACGTGTGAACCTGTAGTGGCGCCACTTGAACAGGCGCTTCCGCCAGAACAAGAAATACCCTCTAGGTCAAGCAGGAATAAAGCCATACCGCTGTTTGGATGGGGTGGGAATTTGACACTTAATACGGTATAGAGTCTGTTCTCTTTGTCGGAATCTGCATTAAAACGCACTCCGGCGATTCTGCGCTTCAACCCTTCAACCATATACTTTTTGACGCGTCGAACATGATTGGAATGATTGTCAAGCTCAGCATATGCGAGTTGCAAGGCTTTGGCCAACCCCACAATCCCATGCAGGTTTTCAGTACCACTCCTCAATCCACGCTCTTGCCCCCCTCCCACGATTTGACTTTTAATTTTATTCCTTGGATGTGTGTACAAGAAGCCAGTCCCTTTGGGACCGTGAAACTTATGTGCTGAACATGTCAGGAAATCTATTTCTAGTGCATCGAGTTGAAAGGGATAATGTGCCATCGTTTGGACCGTGTCACTGTGGAAATATGCATTCGTTTCCCTACAGGCTTTGGCAATTTCATCAAGAGGCTGTATGACCCCCACCTCATTATTTGCGTGCATTAGACTGACAATCGTCTTGGGACCAGACGCCAAAATATTTCTTAAATCATCACAGTCAACAGTGCCATCAGAATGATGTTTCACATATACCACTTCGATGTCGAACAACTGGGACATTTTTTCTGAACTCGCAATAACTGCAATATGCTCCGCCTTAGAAGTAACGATTCTTTTGCATCCCAAATCTTTGACTGCAGCTCTTAAAGCAAGATTGTCTGCCTCTGTACCGCCCGAAGTGAAAGTAATAGAACGGGGTTCACACCCAAGTAAATGCGCAATGTCTCTTCTGCTCATTTCTATCAGCGCCTTTGCTTTCCTTCCTATTGCGTGCGTAGATGATGGGTTTCCATAAACATCCCTAAGCACAGGAATCATGGCTTCGGCTACTTCGGTTGCGAGCTGTGTCGTCGCAGCATTATCGAGATAAATAGATTTCACTTCGTAAACATTGATTCGGTTTGCAAATGTAAGATTTAAGCTCAGTAATTATGCAAATCGCGTAAGAAGCTCTTGTAACTCAGTTTTAAACCTATTAGCAAGGTTTTGTGAAGCTTCATTTGTATCCGATTCTGCGTAAACACGAATAATGGGCTCCGTATTGCTTCTCCTGAGATGTACCCATCCATCTTCCAGGTCAAACTTCACACCATCTATGGCATTCACTTTGGCCTCTGGATGATTCAGCACCAATGTTTCCAAAGCCTCCTCTACGCCAGAATCTGGGAGGGATAATTTGTCTTTTTGGATCACATAGCTGGGATATGTCTGTCTTAATTCACTGCACTTTAATCCAGTCTCAACAAGGTGGCTTAAAAACAAACCTACGCCTACCAAAGCATCTCTGCCGGAGTGAGAAGTCGGATAAATAATGCCTCCGTTCCCCTCACCTCCAATGATTGCTTGTGTATTGCGAATCGCTTCGACGACATTTACTTCACCTACTGCAGAGGCTGTATACATCCCCCCATGACGTTCGGTAATGACGCGCAACGCCCTTGTCGAACTCAAATTGCTTACCGTATTTCCGGGCGTCTTTGACAACACGTAATCCGCCACAGCGACAAGGGTGTATTCCTCTCCGAAAAAAGTACCATCTTCGTTCACGAAACACAGCCTGTCTACGTCTGGATCCACACTAATGCCCAGATCACATTTCTGATCGACAACAACTTTCATGAGGTCTGTCAAATGTTTTGGCAATGGCTCAGGGTTATGGGCAAAGTCCCCTGTAGGTTCACAATGAACCTTCACCACTTCCACCCCAAGGCTTTCTAACAACATCGGAATCGCAATACCGCCCGATGAATTCACAGCATCAACTGCAACTTTTAAACCTGCGCTTCTCACAGAATGCGCATTGACCAAATCGAGATTCAACACATGTTGAACATGCCACTTTAACCACGAATCATCGTGAGAGGTCGTTCCCAAATCATCCACCTCTGCATATTGAATGTGTGCATCCGACAACTCCAGAACCCTTTCTCCTTCAGAAGCCGAAAGAAACTCTCCACGCTCATCTAGAAGTTTTAACGCATTCCACGCTTTCGGATTGTGGGAGGCGGTAACAATAATCCCTCCATTCGCGCCAAGTTCAGGAACAGCTAATTCGACCGTTGGTGTCGTACTCAAACCCAGATCAACCACATTAATTCCCAAAGCATTCAACGTAGAAGAAATTAAATCACTGACCATTTGACCCGACATCCTAGCGTCTCTGCCCAGAACAACCGTTGGAATATGGGCAGGCTCCACCTCAATCTTAGAAAGAATCCATGCACCATAGCCTGTTGCAAAACGAACGATATCTGGTGGCGTAAGACATTCTCCTACAGACCCGCCAATTGTTCCTCGAATACCTGAAATAGATTTAATAAGCATAAGCACAAAGTAAAGGCGCACATTCCATGTCTGAACATCCACTTTCACAAGCAATAATTTAGTTTTCCCCTATTGTTGTTAAAAACCCTCTTGAATTAATGCTAAGTTTAAGACATTTGTATGGTAGTTTTGATAAGGATGGTTGAAGAAGAAAATCACATGAACAGCGAAAGCCAAATAGATGATTTAGTCAAGCGATACGAGCTCATGGTAGATAAGGGTGAAAACCGTTATTTCGATGTGGAGGAGTTCGAAATGTTGATTGGGCATTACCTGAGCTTTGGTGAAGTTGAGAGTGCACAGTTGGTGCTTCATTATGCGAGCAATTTATTTCCAGAAAGCATCAATCTTCAATTGCGAGAAGCACAAATTCTGGCCGGACTGGGTAAGCATATTAAAGCCATTCCCCGTCTACAAAATCTACTTGCTTTTGAGCCTCAAAATGAAGAAATTCATTTAACCCTTGCGTCTATTTACAGCAAGATGGAAGAGCATATAAAAGCAATTGACCATTTTAAAAATGCCTTCAACAATTCTGACAAAGAATTAAAATCAGAAATTAGACTTGACATTGCGCTTGAATATGAAAATTTAGGTGACTGGAAAAAAGCCATTTTTGTCCTTGAAGAAGCGCTTACGCATGACGCTTCTAACGAGTCCGCTTTGTATGAACTGGCTTTTTGTTATGACAAAATCAATGACCTTAAAAGTGCCATAAAGTTTTTTAATCGATTTCTGGACGAAAATCCTTACAGCAATATTGGCTGGTACAACCTAGGCAACGCTTACCACAGAATAGGATCCATTAAAAAAGCGCTTGATGCTTACGATTTTGCAATCGCAATTGACGACAAGTTCATACAGGCATATCAACAGAAAGCGGAGGCATTTGGATGCAATGACAATTTCTCTGATGCGTTAGAAACATATCTCGAGATTTTAGAAATTGAAAAGGCAACACCACACACGCTTTGCTCTATTGGAGAATGTTATGAAAGACTCCACAAATATTCTGAAGCGGAGACCTATTATAAAAAGTGCTTGGATCTCAATGAGGGATACCCAGACGCTTTCATAGGACTTGGTGTTCTTGGTGACATTCAGTCTGATGATGCTTTGGCAGTCACGTGTTTCGAACACGCTGTCATGCTGGCGCCTGAAAACGCTGACTATCGATTGCTTCTTGCAACCGCGTTAATGAAGCTAGCTAAGCCTCAAGAAGCTGAAGCACAATTTGTAAAAATCCTAGAAAGAGAGCCGAAAAACATAGAGGCGTGGGAAGGTCGCGTTGACAATCTACAACGTCTCAATGCGCATGAAGCAGCTTTAGAACTGCTCGAAGAGGGAATCAAAACAGTTCCTGAAACAACGCATCTTAGATATCAAGAGTTTGTGAGCATCTTCTTTAGCGGAGAAGAAGCAAAAGCACTTGACGTATTAGAAACACTTCTTATCAATCATTACGACAACGCGCGTAGAATTTTCAAATCATTCCCTGACTTGCTCAATGACAACAGGATTGCGGATAGATATAACCGCCTTAAACCCTGAATACATGAATGCTAAATTATCCTACATCCCTAAAAGAACCGAGAAGCCCAGAGAATCTGGACTGAACATGGTGATGGACAAAGGGCTTAGCCTCAGACAAACTGAAGATTTTATCGAACTTAATGCCGACAGGACGGATTTGCTGAAGCTTGGCTTTGGGACATCTCTCATTACGCCCAAGCTTAAAGAAAAGGTTAAACTTTACTTGGATGCGGGAATCGAGGTTTACTGTGGAGGCACGTTATTCGAAGCGTTTTACATTCGGAAATCTGTGGATGACTATTTGAGATTTATTGATGACTTGGGAATTGGTTGCCTCGAGGTGAGCGATGGATCCATGGTTATAAAAGGAGCAGAAAAATGTGAAATGATCCGCAAGTTGTCTGCAAACTATAAAGTTTTAAGTGAAGTGGGATCCAAGGAAGCTGGGATTTTAATCAGTCCAAACAAATGGACTGAGATGATGAGCAACGAACTGGAAGCAGGCAGCTGGAAAGTAATCGCCGAAGCACGCGAAAGCGGCAACGTTGGTATATACAGACCAAATGGAACTGCACACACCGCGCTTATTCGTAAAATTTTAGCCAAGGTTAATCTGGAGGACATCCTTTGGGAAACACCAAAGAAAACTCAACAAGCTTGGTTTATTCAGCAATTCGGTGCAAACATCAATCTTGGAAACATCGGACCATGGGATGTCATCCCTTTAGAGACCCTTAGATTGGGACTTAGGGGAGATACCTTTTTCGATTTCTTACCAGAGTCTATGTCCACTGGATTACGCCAGGAAATAGATCCAGAAAGTTAAAAATGTGAAGAGTATAGAAGTAACAACGCTCAAGAAATGGCGTGAAGACAAACAAGAACATCAACTTATTGACGTTCGTGAACCCTGGGAGGTCGAAGTCGGAAACATCAATGGCTTTCATATCCCTATGCATGAACTCCTCGACTCAATTGAAAAAATCCGTAGGGATATCCCAGTAGTGATTCACTGTAGATCTGGTGTCCGTTCAGCTGCTGTCGTGCATCATCTTACACTCCAACTTGGTTATGAGGATGTGCATAATCTACAAGGGGGAATAGAGGCTTGGTCGCAAAAAATAGATGGCAATATAGAAGTCGCGTGAGATCTGGAACGGACTGGATAAAACTCTCTGCAAAAGGCTTTGCGATGGGTGCCGCAGATCTAGTCCCTGGTGTGAGTGGTGGAACCATCGCCTTTATCTCCGGTATTTATAATGAATTAATTTCTACAATTGCAGGGTTAGGGATAGGGACTTTGAGAGACTTGTTTAAAGTCGGCCCCTTTGAAGTTTGGAAAAAGTATAACCTAAGCTTTTTGGGTGTATTGGTCTTGGGGCTCATGTTTGCCGTCTTCACACTCGCGGGACCGATACATTGGATTCAAACCTACCATCCATCTGAACTCCGAGCTTTTTTCTTTGGACTCGTTCTTGCTTCGGCGCCAATCATCTCAAGGGAACTTCGTCCCTATAAGCTCACGGATATTGTATGGGGCACTTTGGGCATCGTGATTGCCTTTATGTTGACAAATATTCCACCTGCATTTCACTCTGATTCACCTATTTTCATTGCAATATGTGGCGCAATTGCTATTTGTGCAATGCTCCTTCCAGGAATCAGCGGTAGTTTCATTTTAGTGATCTTGGGGGCTTACAATTCTATTATCTCTGCACTCGCAAACTTTGACATCTTAAGGATTGGCGCATTTTGTTTGGGTGCACTCATAGGACTACTCAGTTTCAGCAGAATGCTCAAAAAGATTCTATATGATTTCAAGTCACAGACGCTTGCGATTCTGACAGGCTTTATGCTAGGAGCGCTTCATGTGCTTTGGCCATGGAAGGGGGAAGATCCTGAGGTTCTTTTTACGCATCGTGATGGCAGGGAAGAATTCTTTTCACATAACATCCTTCCTGATTTCCAACCTTTGGAAATCAGTTGCATGATTCTATTAGCAGGACTAGGCGTAGCTATCGTCATGGTGTTAGATAAACTTTCGAAAACCACATGAAAAAGTTGGGGCTTATAGGACATCCTGTGTCTCACTCGATGTCACCTAAACTGTTTACTGATCAATTTTCGAAAGCTGGACGGCTTGATTTAGAATATCTCACCTACGACCTGCCTGCAATTTCAGATTTCAAAACATTTACCGCAAACAACCCTGACATTGTTGCGCTCAATGTAACGATACCTCACAAAGAGAGCATCCTTCCTTATTTGTCAGAAATAGATGAAGAAGCACAAGCCATAGGGGCTGTCAATACGCTTTTTAAAGAAAAAGGCAAATGGATAGGGTACAATACGGATGGTTGGGGATTCCGAAGATCAATGCAACCCTTCCTAAGGGGACGTCACGAAAGAGCGCTTATTTTCGGGACTGGTGGGGCCGCAAAAGCTGTTGCATACTCTCTGAAATTATTAGGAATCATCTGTTACTTTGTGAGTAGAACGCCAGAGAAACATCATGACATTTCAAATGTCATTGGCTATCATGAGTTGACACAAGAAGCGATAAAACACCACCTTTTATTAATTAATTGCACCCCTTTAGGAATGGAGCCCGATGCAGATGGATGTGTTCAAATCCCCTGGCAAGGTGTCGGAAAAGATCATCTCATTGTTGATCTGGTTTATAATCCTGATGTAACTACATTTATGAACAGAGCTTTAGAGAAGGGTGCGGAGGTGATGAATGGATGCGACATGTTGAGACTACAGGCAGAGAAATCGTGGGATATTTGGTTAAAGAATGGATTATAAAAAACAATGAGTAAGGCGACACCCCCTACAGAACAAACTGGCAAATACGCCGACCTCCACGAGATGAGTGTCGGCGCATTGATATCTGCCATGCATGAAATAGATTTCGAAGCCCTGGAGGCCGTGGGAAGAGTGAAGAGTGAAATTGAAGATTTTGTGGTGCCATTGGTGGCAAGAATGGAGAAAGGTGGAAGGTTATTCTATATGGGAGCTGGAACGAGTGGTCGATTGGGTGTTGTAGATGCCAGCGAATGCCCTCCTACGTTTGGTGTAGAAGATGGAAGAGTGGTGGGATTAATTGCAGGAGGAGATTCCGCAATCAGAAAAGCGGTAGAAGGCGCCGAGGATGATGTCCATCAAGGATGGCACGATTTATCGAAACATAACGTCACTGAACGAGATACAGTCGTGGGAATTGCCGCAAGCGGAAGAACCCCCTATGTCATCGGAGCGATAGTGAAAGCACGTAAAATAGGAATGCTCACCGCTTGCATTACATGTAATCCTGAAAGTAAACTTGCACGAGAATCCGAATTCCCCATCGAAGCAATATCAGGCCCTGAATTCGTGACCGGATCGACACGTTTAAAAGCGGGAACAGCCACTAAACTTATTCTCAATATGATCACGACCATCACCATGATTCAACTTGGGCATGTGAAAGGCAGCCAAATGGTCGACATGAAGTTGTCAAATAAAAAACTCATCGAACGGGGCACAAAAATGGTGGCCGAAACAACAGGACTGGGCTGCGATGAGGCGAAGGCACTTTTGCTGGCTCATGGAAGTGTCCGAGAAGCTGTGGCAAGTTTTAATTCAAGTACAGGAACGGCTAATTAGATGCATCTGATTGAACCCTATTACAACTGGCGTAACCACTACGTGGCAAGCAATGATCCTCGAAGTCCTTTTTTTAAGAGAACGTATAATGAAATGTCTTACCATATCAAATTGTATGACCATTTCATCCACCCTCAGTGGGATACATTTGGATCAAACACACTCTACCTCAAGATCCTCTTTGTTGAGTATGAGGATGGGTATGCCATCTTAGAACTCATGGGAGAATGGAATGACTGTTTGCACAACGACATCATGCAACTCAAGCGAGACATCATAGAATCCTTGCAGGAGGAAGGCATCTCAAAGTTCATATTAATCGGAGAGAATGTACTTAACTTCCATTACAGTGACGATTCATATTATGAAGAATGGTTTGATGAACTGGTCGAATTGGATGGATGGATTGCCTTACTTAATTTCAGCAATCACGTACTTGAGGATATGAAGACGATAGATTTAGACAGCTACTTTGTCATGGGAGGTGCGCTCAATGAAATCGGATGGAGAACCTACAATCCTGACCAACTGTTTAATAAAATCCAAGAAAGTGTTGAGAACAGAATTGGGGTCATTCACTAACTCAGTCTTAAAACCCTTCAATCGCACCCAATCCGAAGAGTGCAAAATCAAATTTTACTGGATCAACAGCGTCGAAACGTCTCAGCGAGGCGTCCAATTCTTCGACAGATTTCCAATCGTTTTGCGTGCGATTCAATAAGCCCAGGGCTCTTCCAACATTGGATGTATGAACATCTAAAGGGATACTCAACACTCCAGGTGGAATCTGATTCCAAATCCCAAAATCCACCCCCCTGTCGGCTGACCGCACCATCCATCTCAAGTACATATTCAATCGCTTGGCCGCAGATCCCTTTGTAGGGTTTGCAACATGTTTGCGTGTTCGGTCGAGATGTGGTTGGTTGAAGAACAGTGTGTGAAACTTACTTATGACGTCTTTTAGATTGTTTGGTCTACCAGATGCTTCCCATTCTGAAGTAAAAACGGTCTCTAAAGATCCATAATCACGAATAATTCTTTGTAATGCCCGCACAAAACATACCGCATCCTCAGGTTGAAATGTTCTGTGAACAAACCCATCAAACACTTTTTCGTCGGACTTTTCAAAATTTAAAACGAAGTCAAACGGAGAAAAATCCATCCGTTCCATGAAGCTATGTGCATTCTTCAAAATTGACTTCCTTTGGCCCCAAGCTATTGTAGCTGCAAGGAATCCTGCTATTTCTATATCGGCTTTATTTGAAAACAAATGAGGGATAGAGATCGGGTCATCAGGAATAAATTCTCGCGTTTCAAATAGCTGATGTTTTTCGTGCAAAAACGCACCGAGATCTTTTTGAGAGAGCCTCTTTAATTTTTTAATTCCCATAACAGATATAATAATGGTGTAAAGGTCGTAAAAGCAATTAACTTTGCAGCAGAAATGGAGTGGGTCAGACCAGAAATACTTTGGGGATTAGCAGCGCTAATCATTCCCGTATTAATCCATTTACTTCATTTGCGAAAATTTAGAAAAGTGTCG
>Ga0315315_10004090_pt1 | contig 13464 bp, 9 predicted proteins | sample M140m3416metaG_FD_203699 | JGI IMG/M metagenome (GOLD analysis project Ga0315315, IMG submission 203699) | Ammonia-oxidizing marine archaeal communities from Monterey Bay, California, United States - M1 40m 3416 | ecosystem: Environmental > Aquatic > Marine > Intertidal zone | place: USA...
CTTCCGAGGAATCTCTGCGAGCAGAGACTTGAGCGCAGCCTCATGCCAGTCACCGTCGATGACCGACTCCTGAAAGTCTGCAAATTTCATCCCACCGAAGCGCCGCTTGATCTCGGTATAGACCTCCTTGGGCTCGCAGAAGCTTGCGTCAATGCCCGTCGACACCGGGCCATCAAAGCCGCTGACGACCACCCCATTTAGTGCCTCAGGCGGCCAGGTAGTGGGCACAGCAATACTCGCCACCCGCTTGCCACGATCGCTGAGCACCCGCATGACCGTCGGCACTGCCCGATGGGTGGCATTCGTGAACTCTAAGCGCCACTCATCCGAAGCCTTTCGAACAAAATCAAAGATGCCATGACGACCTGGATTGCAGCCAGTCAGCATGCTCGACCATGACGGGAGAGTCATCGGTGGAGATGTGCTGTTGAGCGGAGCACGCGCCCCTTCGGCGACGAGTCGCTTCAGGTTCGGCATCTGGCCCTCAGCCATAAAGACGTCAGCCAGATCCCAGGTTGCACCATCGAGGCCAACGATGAGTGTCTTGGCCCCGCACGACATCACTGACCTTCCGGGCTCGCACCTGTCGAGACAGGTCCTTCAGAGAGCTCACTGCAGTCCCCCTCAATGTAGCCCAGCGCACGCATCCTCTCGCAGTCATCCGCTGTGATCTCAGCCTGCTGGGCCTCAACTTTTACGCTCATCGCGGCCTGAAGTTGGTCGCGAAGGAGCTCTGACATCGTCGACTGCACACGGCCATTCTGACCTGTGAGGCTCTTCAACTCGCCGGGATCAGCTGCCACATCATACAGCTCTTCCGGGCTGAGCCCACGCGGATTGCCCACGTTGGCGCGGATGTACTTGAAGCCATCCGAGCGAATACTGCTGAGCACATTGCCTTCGAAGTTCTCCTCAGACAAGACGACCCGCTCTCGATGATCGACAAGCTCGGTCTTGGTCGGCGCCGGTGGCATCGCATCCACCTCATCACCGAGCTCTGGCTCGGAGTCAGCGCCCTCTGCGGTATCACCGGTCGTGTCTTGACCATTCAGAATCGCAGCGAGTCCCTCGAAGTCTTCCTCAAAGAGGTCGTCACCTTGCCAGTCCATCGGCACTACGCCGCCGGCCATCACCGCAAGCGTTGCTGCGGTATCCATCTGACGAACCTGCCAAGGCACACGGGTTCCCGCCCACTTTGACTCAGCAAGCTTGACGATAAGCGGCACATGAAGTTGCTCATCATAGAGCGTGGTTCCATGCCACCAGCCCCCATGCTCGAGAAACTCCTCGCCGTGATCGGATGTGATCACGATCGTTGTGTTGTCGTACAAGCCCTCTGCCTTCATCCAGGCGAAGAACTTACCGAGCTCGGTATCCATCCACGTGATCTCTTGCTGGTAGGCCTTGCGGATGGCCGGCTCGAGATCTGCGGGAGGGTGCTCCATCTCCGCTCGACCCACACCCTCGCCCGTGAAGGGACGCTCAAAGTACGGATCATGAGGCTCCATGAGGTGTACAAAACCGAACCATCGCTGCGCCTTGTTGGCCTCGATGAAGGACTGGGCGTTGCCGAGAACGACATCAGCCGGCTGGTAGTAGTCCTCAACTCTCTTCTTGCCGTCAGTCAGCCTGTCGCGAATCTTGCGCACGACGTTGTACATAGACAGCTGGCTTGAAGACTCGGTGGCTCCAGCAATGTAGGCGGGTGCTTGGTAATCAAACCAGTCGAAGCCCTGCTGAAAATTGAAGGACCGCGTGACATTGATGTTGTTAGGCAGGCCGCCCGTGACATAGCCCTTCTCCTGCAGCACCTCTGCAATCGTCTGAACATCGTCGGGAAGCATGGCGACCTTCACATCACAGCTGTGACCGCTCGGGGTCATCGAAGTGAACAACGACGCCGTACTCGCACGCGTCCAGGACGCTGAAGCAAAAGCCTTCTCAAAGACAACAGCATCTCTCGCCAGATCATCTAGTCGAGGAGAGATGGGCCCTGGGAAGCCATAGCTACCCAGATGGTCCGCCCGCAGGGTGTCCACCATGATCAGCAGCATGTTGGGACGCTCAAGGAGCGCCTCATCCGCAGGCCGTACAGGAGCAAGCACACCTGAGCGGGCATCTTGATCCGGAGAGAATGAGAACACCGCAGTGAGCAGCAAGAGCCCACCGTAGGCTGCCAAGGAGCCTCGGGGTGTCAGGAGAATCTTCAGCGGCGTCTGAGTGAGCATGATCCGACCGATCCACAAGCCGATGAGACCAATGACACCGAAGACCGCCAGAATAATAAGCATCCCTTTGGTCGGGACACCTTGCTCCAGATACACCGCCTTGTTGACGACATAGCGAGTAATGACGAGGCCCATCCCGCAGAGAATGCCCAAGAAGCTGAGGGCATATCCACGATCATCGCTGAGCTTCAGACGGATCAGGGATAGCACCCAGACACCGCCACCAATTCCCGCACCACCACATGCACCAAGGATGCCGTACAGCACAGTGGCGTAGACAAGAGCGCCGTATTCACCGGTGCTTGCACCGCCGAGAATGTACATGGCCTCTGCCAAGCCCACGATGGCACCAGCGATAACGCCGCCGGCCATTCCGAGTCCGATACGCTTGATCATTAGATCACCTCCACAATTCGGCGCAGCCCGTATCGGGTCAATGGGGCGCAGTCGACCACGTAGGGGCCTCAGAAGCCGATAAAGAGGCGCCAACTCACCTCATCGCGCCCTGTCTTGAAGTCAACATTGGACGATGTCGTGACTGTCAGGCCGGCATTCCACCAGCTTCCCCACCTGTACAGCCAGCCTCGAACACTCGCCGAGCGGGTCACCTCATCAGACATCAGTGTGCGCAGCCGACCCTGGGCAACATCGATAGCGCCCACCCTGCGCACATCAGCGACAGAAAGCTCTCCACCCCACTCACCGGGCATCCACCGGACTGCAGCATTCCATGATCGACTGTCACCACCACTGGGGTGTCCCATGGACTGGCCCAACTGAGTGAAGCCATCATGGTAGACGCGGTGGCCGGTGTACCAGCGAAAGCGGTCATCCAGCAGGCGAGCCCACTCCACTGTAGCGGTCCAGTCACCAGCGGCCAGCTCACCGCCCCAGAGGTTCGCGACACCGGCGAGTGCAGGCACAGGAATGGGGCCAATATGTCGACCAATGACATCCTCTCCGCCGTACTGCCCCCAGACCTCCAGGTAGTCGACCCTGGAATCCGGTAGCCACTGATTGATTGGAAGCGTCACCCGGACATCAAGCGCCGCCATCTCATCTTGATCTGGAAGAAGCTGATCCGGATCGTTCTCGACATGAGGCTTTGTCGGTAGAATCAACTGACCAAGCTGCGGAACCGGCCGGTCAACCCCACCGAATATCGCTGTCCGCGTTGCACCCACCTCAAGCTGCGGAATCGGTGAGAATCGCAGATCGACCAGCAGCCAGCCGGGCCGGGTGACATCAGACCGAGGAGCATCGAGCCAGCCTGCACCAACCTCTGCCCTAAACCGAGCCGGCGACTCCCCGAAGCGGTGCTCCGTCGCTATGGATCCCAGGGGGGCTGGGCGGGCATTGTCCGTCAACATCAGACCACCAAAGCGGCCTGGGCCAAACCAGCGATCCTCTACGCCGAAACCAATCCGCCAGCTGGAGCTGTGATAGCCGGCCCAGCCCAGCGGCAGTGAAGCTGAGGGGTCCACTCCCGGGCCCACATCAATACCGAGCTCAGGCATCACCATCAGCTCAAAGTCTCGAAAGTATCCGCGCCCGTCAGCGCGCACGCGCAAGCTCGCGAGGCCAGGCTCGATGTCGCCGCCTTGCAGAACCGGTTGCTGGTCTCCAAGCGCCAGCCGACCACTCGGCAGCAGTTGAAAACGAGGGCCATCGTCACCGGATAGCTCTATCTCCAGTAGATCTTCAATCAGTGCGCTATCCGCATCCATCCGACGCCAGCGATAGGCGAGCTCGAGACCGCTCGCAGTTCTTGCCCCATAGAGCATCGACTTCTGCTGGGCCCGAGCTTGACGATCGATCAGAAAACGCGCTGTCTCGAGCCGGTTCTCTGCTGAACCTGCAGCGAGGGCTGTACCGAGCAGGAGTATCAGCAAGAGCGACTACCCTGCAGTCTCAGGACCTGGCCGAAGCAGCCGAAGCGCCTGATTGACATTCCAGATTACGAAGGGATCTGAGCTCGCGCGCAAGCCTGCAAGTACAGACAGTGCCCGCCCGTCTTCCAGCGTGCCCAAGGCCCAGATGGCATTGAGCGGAGGGTCGTCGAGCCGAGCCTCCAGGTATGTCACGAGCGCGGGCACCGCTGCAGGCTCGCCGAGTCGCCCAAGCGCATCAACCACAAGGCGCTGAACCCGCGGGTCCGTCTCCATCTCGAGACGCCCAATGAGCGGCTCAACAGCAGCCTTACTCTCGAGGTCAATCAAGCTCTCAATGGCATTGATACGAACCCTCGTCTCTGCATCCCCAAGGACTCCAATCAGCGCAGCCTCGACCTCAGGAGAGCCAAAATTCCGAGCAATCTTAGCGGTGTCTTCCCGGGTCACCGGGTTGGCAGAGCCGAGGTTCGTGACCAAGTCGCTCGACGACGGCCCACAAGCGAGCAGCAGAAACAGTGGGATCACGCAACACCTCCCTTTCTATCAGGCTGGTCGTCAAGCTCATCACGGGGCTGGGTCTGCGCATAGGCGCGGTACGCCCGGGTGTAGGCACCGTACCCTGTAGTGAAGAAGTCCATCTTGTTGACGATGACGCCCAAGGGCTCAATCCCTGCACCTTCGCACTGACTACGCAGATCCGTCACGAGCTTACGACTCGTCTGACCGCTCTCAACAACAATCGCCAGCCCGTCCACTGCACGGGCGATGACCAGTGCATCGTTGACCACCAGAACAGGCGGCGTGTCGACCACGACGACATCGAAGCTCTTACGAAGATCAAGGAGGAGTTGACGGAGCCTCAAGCTCTCTATCAGTCGACCCGGATCGTCCGGAGTCTTTCCGCTCGTGAGCAGACTCAGTCCATCTACAGGTGTGTCCTGAGTGGCATCTTCCGGCGAAATCTGTCCCGAGAGCACATCGGTCAGGCCCTGATGATTGGAGACCGTTGGGTACAGCCGATGCTGTGTGGGTCGCCTCAGGTCACAGTCCACCAGCAAGGTCCGCTTGCCCTCAGAGGCAAAGCTGACAGCGAGATTACTCGCCACGGTGCTCTTCCCCTCACCCGGGACCGCAGAGGTCACAGCGAGGAGCTGGATGGGTTTGTCTACCGAGGCAAACACCATGCTGTTGCGAATGGTTCGATAGCTCTCGGTGAGCGGATCCGTTGCCGGCCTGTGACTAATCACAGGCTCGCCATCTTTCTGCCGCGGAACAATGCCCAGCCGAGAGATCGACCAGACTCCACGGAGGTCGTCGGGTGATTTTATCGTGTCGTCCACATACTCAAACAGGAAGACAAGGCCTGCACCAAAGCTCACACCCAGAAAGAGCCCCATGATGAGATTGACCAGGAGCTTTGGACTCGCGTGGCGATCGGGCGCTTTTGCTGGCTCCACAAACTTGAGATCACTCACAAGCATGGCCTCGGCGACGCCGACCTGGAAGCGCTGCTCCTGCAGACTCTTGTAGACATCCTCAGCTGCCGCCGCTGCCAGCTTGAGCTGACCTATGCGTCGCATCTTGTCGGGATACTGCGAGAACTCATTGGTGGTCCGATCAATGGCTGCACTGATCTCCATCCCCTTCGTTCTTAAGCCAGCAAGCTCCGCACGCAGGTTCTGTACAGTGGGATCCATCGCGTGCTGCTCGGCCAGTGCGACGTCGAGCTCGCCGCGGGTACTGCTGAGCAGCGAGTCCAAGCGCTGCACGTCTGGATGCTTTGCCGTCTTGCTGGTGAGCTCCTTGGCCCGCTCCTGCTTCAGGCCCTCAATGCGCTCAGTGAGCAGGCTGATCTTTGCATTGGTGCCCATCGACACCGGAGAGATCGAGTCTACGCCTTCACGGCCTTGGTAAGCTTCCTGGGTCGAGATGCGCGCGCGCACCTCCTGAATGGCCGCAGCGTTGTTCTCATAGCCGAGCATCAGCTCGGATATTCGCGAGATGGCAGCGCGGATCTCTGAGTCCAGATCGATGACCTTTTCTGCCGACTGCGCATCTGCAATTTCAGCCATCGCCCGATCGAACTCACCGTGAACAACACTGAGTTGGTCTTGGATGAACAGTCGTGCCCCTCGCGTCTCCAGACGGGCCTGCTCCTGAGACTGCGCAATCGCCACCTGCACGACCGTGTCGGCAACCAGTCGAGAGAGCTCCGGATCGTTCGAGCGCGCCTCAAAGACGAGCATGTCCGAGCCCTGCTGCTGTGTGACCTGAACATTTGCTCTCGCCTCAAGCTCACCAAACATGCCCGCGACGAGAAATTCTTCTGAGGTCAGTAGTCGACCATCGCCATCCCGCAGCTGTAGCTTCCAGATGACCTCATCCAGAACAGGGCGGGTCGTGGCGAGGTTGATCTTGTTCTGGATGTCATCTGCGCTGCTGGAGAGCCCTGCAGCGACCTCCTGCAGACCAATATCGCTGAGGATCGACATCGAGGTATCCGAGCTGCTCACCAAGACGCGGGCGCTTGCCTTGTAGTTCTTGGGCAGCAACAGGGCCAAGGCGGCCGCAGCCAGCACAAAGAAGGCCACAGACTGTAAAACCAGCCAGCGGCGTCGGATGAGGGCGGTGTAGAGCTTGACCAGTTCCATTTAGATCACACGGCCCTGAGAACCTCGTGAAATGAGGTGGGCCGCACCTCAAGACTACCGCGGGTGAGACGGTCTTGTGCACAGATCGCTGTTCGATGAGGCTCACTTGAGGTACCGTTGCGGTGTCAACCCCCTGAAGGGAAACGCTGAATGTCCTTGTTGTTGCTGCTCGCTGTATTCATGGCCTCGCCTGCTGACGCCCGTAAAAAGGACCGTCGGCCGGTCAACATCGCTGAGGCGGACCCCGCGGTGCGGAAGGTGCCGGAGGCCTCAGAGTTTCAGCTCGGGCCCGGCGACAAGGTCGCGATTCGTGTGTGGAGACACGACGATCTCGACATGGATGTCACCATCGCTCCAGATGGCTCGATCACCTATCCCCTTGTGGGGCGAATCACCGTGAGCGGTATGACATACCCTCAGCTTGTGGAGAAGCTCGGCGCTGCAATCTCGGAGTACTACACCGATCCCCAGGTGTCCGTGAACATCCTCGAGCTCAAGAATCAGAAGGTCTTTGTGATCGGTGAGGTCATGTCCCCGAGTGTCCTCCAGCTGAGCGGGGAGATGAGCATCCTCGAGGCCCTCACGCTCACCGGCGGCATCAACCAGTTCTCTCGGACAAACAATATTCTGCTCATCCGGGGCGGGATGGAGAACCCATCGCTGTACACCGTCGATGTGAAGTCCATCTACGCTAAGGCACAGCTCGACCAGATGGTCAGTCTCCAGCGGGGCGACATCGTCGTGGTACCCACCCGGACCATCACAAATGTCAGCCGATACTTCAAGGAAGTCCAGGGGACACTCTCACCCTTTGTGGCCGGTACAGCGATCTATAGAAACGCATCGACGGGTGGCGCGCAGGGAACGTCCTCGGCGCTGGACTAGGGCTCAGACTTGCTCCCACGCCTCCTCCTGCTCGTCTTCGATGTCCTTGCTGCTGGCCTCGCCTTGGCCACCAGCATCGAGGTCACTCAGCGACTCAACCCCACGGTCTTTCCTGCAGGCATACCTGAGTGGACCGCGCTGCTGAGCGCTAACCCTCACCTACCTGCTGGCTGGATGCTCATCGCCGTCTGGCTCATCATGCTCCGATGGTCCGGGGGGTATACGCCCCGAAAGATGACGTCTCCGCTGCGCATGGTCACGATGACCTTTCGCTCCTCAGGCGGCGTCCTGATCTTTATCGCTGCCCTGCACCTCGGCCTCAGAGACATCGACTGGTCACGCTGGATGGTGGCCTCTTACCTGACCAGCTCCACCCTTCAGATTGTTCTGCTTCGGTTGGTCTTCTTTACGCTCATGCCGCGCATCGCGTCACACAGAAACCAACAAGCTGTAGCGATCGTTGGCGTTGGCGGGCGGGCAGAGGCCCTGACCCGGCGACTCGAAGAATACGGACACCAGGCATTCAGACTCGCTGGCTACCTCTCACCCCCATCGGAAGCTGAGAGCGTTGAGGTCAACGGCGAGGTGCTCGGCAGCGTGATGGATCTGCCGGATCTGATAAGCGCACACCCCATCGATGTCTTGATTCTCGCGAGCGAGCAACTGGACCGCTCAGAGCACCTGAACCTGGCCAACCAGGCCGAGGCCCTGGGTATTCACCTCCTGCAGATGCCAAAGACATGGGGAATTGCCAACCCAAAGATGTCGCTAGCAGATCTCGGTGATCTCCAGCTTGTTGATCTGACAACACTGGCCTACCCCACCGAAGCGGAGCAGCTGAAGCGGGCGCTTGACCTTGTATTGGTCGGTCTCGGTGGACTGCTCTTGCTGCCGTTGCTCATGATCATCGGACTGTTGATTCGATTCTCCGATGGTGGCCCTGCACTCTACACTCAGGCCCGCTCAGGCCGCGGTGGCCGACGCTTTGAGATGTACAAATTCCGTTCCATGGTCGTCGGGGCGGACCAGCTACGTGCCGAGCTGAAGAATGAAAATGAGGCTGAGGGCGTGCTCTTCAAGATGCGCGAGGATCCGAGAGTCACACCCATTGGACGCTGGATCCGGCGCTGGTCTCTCGATGAACTGCCGCAGCTACTCAATGTGCTGAGGGGAGACATGAACCTAGTCGGACCCCGACCGCTGCCGATCGATGACCTCAGAGATCTCAACACCAACACCGAGCTTCGGTATTGGTTTACTCAGCGCTCAAAGGTCAAGCCTGGCATCACCGGAACCTGGCAGATCAGCACACGTGATTCGCTCAAGATGGAGGACATGGTCCGCCTGGACATCGACTACATCCAGAACTGGAACATCTTGCTGGATCTGGTCTTGCTCCTGAAGACTGTGCCAGCCGTGCTTCGAGGACGAGGCGCGCATTGAGCCCAGCCGGCAACACTGTGGGCCGCACCACACTGATCGTGGTCCCAATCGCCATCATCAGCCGTGGCGCCGCATTCCTGATCCCCGTCTGCGTGGCCATCTGGTTCGGTGTGGGAGTGATCACTGATGCATGGTTCTGGGCACTCGCCTTTCCAACATTTGCTGTGGTCCTCTCAGGATCTGCAGTAGCCACCACGGTCCTACCGGCGCTCGCAGCACTCAGAGAAGAACAACCACACCGAATGGGTGCGATCATCGGCAGTCTGATGATGTGGACGGGACTGTTCAGCCTGGTCATGGGGCTGTTCATCTGTCTGAGCGCGCCCTGGGTTCTGGAGACCTTCACGCGCTTCGAGCCTGAGTCTCAAGCTCTGGCAGCGACCTTTCTCTGGGAGCTGCTTCCCTTCATGGTGATCACCTGCAGCGCATCCGTCCTGAGGGCAGGATGCGAGGTCTTGGGCCACTTCAAGCGGGTTGCCATCTCCCCGCTCCTTCGTGCAGCTGTCGTCATTGGCTTTACCTGGATCCTCCTCAAACCCGCTGGGTGTCATGCACTGCCCTGGGGACTGGTTGCAGGAGAGGTCGTCCAGGCACTGTGGTGGGGGGCGTGGCTGGTCAATAGCGGTGTCGACATAGAACCGAGCCTGGAGCTCAACCCCACCGTCCGCCAGGTCAGTCGAGATCTGGTCCCTATCCTCGGTGGGGAGGTTCTCGTCGCCGTCAATCTCATCGTCGATAAGGGCTTTGCTTCTACCCTCACTGAGGGCAGCGTGGCCATCCTGGAATTTGCGGACCGTGCCCGAATCATACCGACGACGCTGCTCAACAGCACCTTGGCGATGGTGGGCTTCGCGACCTGGTCCAACCTCAAGGCCAAGGGGCGAGACGCTGAGGCTCGAGCGAATATGGACCAGTCTCTGCGCTGGACCATGGCCATCGCCGCGCCCATGCTGGCCGGAATGTACATCGGCCGATTTGTCCTCGTGCGCATGCTGTTTGAGCACGGTGAGTTCGACAGCACCGACACCCTCGCCACTGCCTCCGTGTTGGGAGCCTACATCCCCGGCCTGCTCCCGGCCTTGCTGGGTGTGCTCGCCATACGCGCCCACATCGTGGAGCGAAACCTGAGGATTGTCTTTACGCTCGGCGCAGCCTCGGTGATGGCCAATTTCAGCCTCAACAACATGCTCATCGGACCACTGGGGCTGGAGGGACTGGCCATCTCGACCACCATTAATGACGTGCTGATCACCCTGGTCTACGTCCTGTGCCTGGTACACTTACTGCCGTCCGGAATGCTGAAGCGATGGAGCGGTCCTCTTGGGGTTGCCGTCTCATCTCTGCTGATCGCAACCCTGTTCGAGCTTGGCCCTGGTCCTCCACAGGATCTCAGTGACCACAGATTGTGGCTGGCGGCATTACCCTGCCTTGTGATCCTTGGGGTCGCTGCGGCACTCATCTGGGACGACAAAAGCAGGTAGAATGGGGACCTCGGTAAATGTCAGGGCACCGTCAGTTTGCAACTGACATCAGATCACCCTCTTGAGGATGGTACGTTCTGGGTCTACCCTTGGAGCAAATGAGAAACTCATCCATCCATACAAATACGCTCCGGACATGCCTCTTGATGTGGCTTGCTGGCTGTGGAGTCGGTCTCCAGGTTGCTGATACAGGCGGCGACGCCAAGCCAGACGGCACACCTGATATGCCAGGTGATGATTCGGATGCCGATGCCGATGCCGACACCGATGCGGACGCCGACGCAGATACGGACGCCGATGCAGACACCGATGCTGATGCGGACGCAGACGCCGATGCCGATGCCGATGCCGATGCCGATGCCGATGCCGATGCCGATGCGGATGCCGACATGAGCATCTCCTCTATCTACCCGCAGCACGGCTCAAATGCTGGTGGCACGGTGGTGGACATTGAGGGTGGCCCGTTCAGTGCCGACGCCATCGTAAAAATAGCGGGTCAACCCGTCACCGTGATCGCCAACCTGGGCGACACCATTCAGATAGAGACGGATGAATTCGAAGGTGAAGGGTGGGGCTCAATCAGTGTCATCCAGCCCGATGGTGCCTACGATGAGGTCACAGACGGATTTCACTTCTGGCAAGATGGGACAGGCCTCGCTGGAGCACTCGGTGTCTATCAGTGGGTTCAGATCGTGGGCGGCTACTGGACACCCGGTGGCCCCACGGGCATCGGCTACGGGTCCGTCTTCTTCATGGTTCCACAGGACCTACACTTCTGGGACTTCATCGCAGAGGGCACCGATACATGTGTGAACAGCAGCTATACAAGCCCCACAACCTTTGACCCTTATGACTTCGGCACAGCAACGGTCGCCGTTAAAAACAGTTCTGGTGGTCGAACAGTCCTGAACTGGAACGCAGACTCCTTGGGATTCCTGAACGAAGACCTCACCAGCAGCGATGTTCGGGCCGGACACAGCTACGCCCTCGAGCCGATGTCAGGGCCGGACGCCCCAGAAGCTGGGACTGCATCATTCATCGAGACCCCATCAAGCTTCACCGTCTCATCTCCAGCGCTCTCAGGCGCCTCCGTGCCCTACATCACTCGTGGGCAGAGCTTCACTTGGGCATCCGGTGGCGCAGACATGGTCATGATTGAGATGTACCGGCTCAACGCTGACGCGACGGCTGTCGATGAGACTGTCCAGTGTATTGTCTGGGATGACGGCAACTTCACTGTGCCCGCTTCAGCCTGGCCATCGTGGCCGACTGGCAGACAGATCAACGTCTACGTCTCCAAGATGAAGGAGTCGAGCGCGACCCTGTCCTACAACAATTCTGAGAGCCGAATGACGGGCTTCTACTCAGTGATGGGCGCTGGCTTCTCGCTGTGAGTCGTGTCTCTGTGCTCGGAGTCGGGGTCGATCGCGTCCCGGCTGGTGGGCTGATTGATGCTGCTGAGCGCCTGATTTCACTGGGTCCGGCGACGGTCGCATACGCAAATGCTCACGTACTCAACACTGCCTACCGTGACACAGGTCTGGCAGATTTTCTGAACCAAGCAGACCTCATCTACTGCGATGGAAGCGGTGTTCGCCTGGCCACAGCTTTGCTCGGTGATCCCATACCGGCGCGTATGACCGGTGCCGACTGGATCTGGGACTTGGCCGCCGCGGCAGAGGGCCGGTGGAAGATCTACTGGCTCGGCGGTGAGCCGGGCGTGAGTGCCCAAGCTGTGGCCCGCCTTTGTGAGCGCCACCCGAAGCTCGACATCCAGAGCGACCATGGCTTTCACAGCCGCACGGGCCCGCCTGATGCGGCCTGCATTCGCCGAATCAATAGCTTCAGCCCTGATGTTTTACTGGTCGGGATGGGCACACCGGAGCAAGAAATGTGGGTCCAGCAGCGACGCTCGGACCTCGACGTCCCGCTCGTTTGGTGTGTAGGAGCTACGGCTGATGTTCTCGCTGGGACCGAGCCTCGTGGACCATCCTGGCTTGTCCAGCATGCAGAGTGGCTCGCACGCCTAAAGGCCAACCCCAAGAAGATGTGGCGTAGATACCTCGTCGGCAACCCGCTCTTTCTCGCCCGAGTGCTCCGTCAGCGCCTGAGCAAGACCGAGACCTAAGCCATCGTGAAGTCAAACTCGCCTGTGGCTGCACCCGTCGAGGAGGTCGTCAGGCTGATTGAGCGTGCATCCGTCGCCCAAGGATCGCCCGCAATGTAGGGATCACCTCGGAAGTACAGCTGTGTCGTCAGCCGCTCCTCACCACCGACATAGACCTTCACATGAATGTGACTGGGCCTGAAGACTGAACCGTTGAGATACCAGCCAGGCTTCTTCGTGTGAAAGCTGTATCGGCCCTCAGCGTCCGTCGAGAACTGACCGTAGTACTTCATCTCTGCCGAGCTCGTGTCGTAGCCGACAGAGTCAGAGGCTGTCAGATCTTCCGCAGCAACCGTTGTCGGATCTCCATGCCACATCTCGATCACTGCATCTGCAATCGGCTCACAGTCAGCATCAAGTACGCGACCTTCCAACGTCAACTCAGTTCCCTCGTCACCGTAGAGATCGAAGTCTGAGCGAACCGGAATCCCTTCCCGCCAGTACGGGCCTTCGATATCGGAAGCGGTTTCCTCGCAGGAGTCATCGGGCCCACCACTGTCGTCGGCATCCGCGTCCGCATCGGAGTCCGCATCGGCGTCCGCATCTGCATCGGCGTCCGCATCTGCATCCGCATCTGCATCTGCATCGGCATCGGCATCGGCGTCCGCATCGGTGTCGGAATCCGCATCCGCATCCGCATCCGCATCCGCATCCGCATCCGCATCCGCATCAGAGGGTGTACCCATGCCCGAGTCCGGGTTCTTCTTGGCCACACAA
>Ga0315315_10004091_pt1 | contig 13463 bp, 12 predicted proteins | sample M140m3416metaG_FD_203699 | JGI IMG/M metagenome (GOLD analysis project Ga0315315, IMG submission 203699) | Ammonia-oxidizing marine archaeal communities from Monterey Bay, California, United States - M1 40m 3416 | ecosystem: Environmental > Aquatic > Marine > Intertidal zone | place: USA...
GCGTTCTTTTTGTTTCAGTTGACGGATGGTTGAGCGAGTGCGTTTCCCTTTTACTTCTTTTTCTACACGGAAATGAGAAAAAGCCATCCCTGCAATTTGCGGCAAATGAGTGATGCAGAAAACCTGTTTAGTAGTAGCTACTTTTTGTAATTTGATTCCGACCTTTTCTGCGACACTCCCGCCGATACCAGTATCCACCTCATCGAAGATCATAACAGGAACGGTATTCTGATCGTTCAAAATGGATTTTAAAGCTAGCATCACTCGGGATAACTCGCCTCCTGAAGCGATTTTAGCCAGAGGTCGCATTTCTTCACCTTGATTAGGGGAAAACAAAAACTCAAGGGTGCCTAATCCGTTTGATGTGGCATTAGTTTTTTGTTTGCGAAAAATAATAAAACCTTCAGGATCAGCCGGGTAATCAAAACGGACGCTCAGCTGGACATTACTCATGCTTAGTTCTTTCAATTCTTTTTCGACACTACGGCTAAGGTTCTTGGCGGCAGCTTCCCTTTTTTCAGCAAGCTGTTTACCGAGTTTGGACAACATTAATTCTTTCTTTTTAAGATCGTTTTCCAGAGACTCCATATTTTCTTCGTTAGAGGCTAATTGTTCGAGCTCTTCAGCTATTTCTTCTCTACGTATTAAAATTTTCACAATGTCGTTTCCATATTTTCTTTTCAGTTCATTTATCTCGGCAATACGGTCCTCAATTTCTTCCAGCCTAGTCGGGTTAAACTCTAAAGACTGACCATAACTACGCAAAGACTCCACTACTTCTTCGAGTTCATAGAAAGCGGAGCGAGATCGCTCAACTGGCTCAGCTAAACCGGAATCAATGTTTTGAACCCATTCTAGCTCTTTCAATACCTGGCCCAAGTTTTCTATTATGGATCCTCCTTCATCGGTCAATAAAGATTGGCTTTTTTGCAGGCCTTCTCGAATTTGCTCGGCATGTTTCAATTTATTGCGCGCAGCCTTGAGTTCCTCCTCTTCTTCTTTTGATAAATTAGCTTTATCAATTTCTTTGAGTTGAAAACTTAAGAACTCTTGTTTTTGTAAAAGTTCTTGTTCATCTATTTTCATGGAGTTAAATATTTTTGACTGGGTCTGATAGTTAGAGAAAATTTTGGAAAACTCATCTCGCAAATCATTACATTTACCGTACAGATCTAAAAGCTCGATATGAATCTCAGGATGAAGCAAGGCTTGGTGATCATGTTGTCCATGCAAATCGACTAGACGATCACCTATTTTTCCCAGAGTAGAAACTGTTACTGAACTATTATTTAACAGGCAGCGATTTTTCCCCGTATTGGAGACTTGGCGTTTAATTAGTAGTTCGCTATCATCCATTTCAACGCCGAATTCAAGAATCAAGTCACGAGTAACTGGGTCAGTAATTTCAAAAACTGCATCCACAAAGGCGGTAGTTTCACCAGAGCGAATGGAGTCGGTGTCGGCCCTACCCCCAAGAAGGAGATTAATAGCATCTATGATGATTGATTTACCCGCCCCGGTCTCGCCGGTCAGCACGCTCAAGCCTTTACCAAAGCTAACCTCGAGATTTTCTATAACAGCGAAATTTCTGATTCTGATTTCTTTAATCATAGGTATGGGAATCACTAGTCAGTTTTTCGACTAATTCCTGGCCCTTTTCTCTTAATTTTAGAAGATCCTCATCATCTGCAACATTATCGGTCAGACTAAGTAGGGTGGAAAGAGATTTTCGAGCTGAGGATAAATTATTTACGGCATAAAAAGCCTGGGCCAAACTAAGATGGTTTTCTGCGTGATCAGGACTCAGGCGAACGGCTTCTTTAAGATGATAAATTGCTTGATCTGTGCTGCCACCAAGAAAAAAAGGTAATTCCAAATATAATTTACCCAGTGCACGGTTAGGGCCACCATTTTGAATAGAAGGATCCAGTTTCAGCGCTTTTTTCATATCTTCTTCAAAGGGTTCGATTACCCCTAAGCTTGACCAGAGGCCCTGCATTTCACCCTGTTTTCCAAGACACAAGGCCCTAAAAAAATAACTAATAGCAGAGTCTGAATTGATTTTCAAAGATCGACTACTATGTTTGATGCACAGATCATAATGATGATTGTCATCACTCATTTTTGCGATTGCATAATGAGAGCGAGCCAGTCGCCATTCCCATTCTAGCTGATTAGGCTTATCATCTATAATTTTTTGGATTTCTAAGACGATTTGCTCTAATTTTTTAAGAGTCGTTGCTTGTTGGTACTGCTTATCGAGCTCGACTTGTCTGGGAAAAGTGGTTTCTCCAGTTAAAAATAAGAAAACAAGGATCAGCAGGAAAACCTGAAACTTTAAGAGTCTTTTTATTGGGAATGAATCAGCAGCCATATGTTGTCAAAATAAGTAAGTAGTAATATTTATAAATGAACTTGTGGTTTGCGTTATAATTCAGAAGAAATTTTAAAAATAACCAGCAATTAAATATTGAAACCAGAAAGGCTATGTTTGGTTCCTTAGAACTGCCCTTATTACAAGAATGTATCATAGACGAATATGAAAAGAATCTTAAGTACCGTTCTCCTTATTATTTTTATAGCTACTCCGCTTTGTGCCGAAACCCTGGGCTCTAGCCCTCTGGGTTCTGTGCAACAGCTTCTAGGGGAAATTCGTCAGATTAAACCAGATCCTTCGGCAGAAAAACAGAAGCATTCTCAATCTGCGCTGAGTTTATTCAACCTTGAAGAAATCAGCAAAAAAGCCTTAGGAAAATATTGGTCCAAACTTAATGAGACAGAGCAAGAAAAGTTTCAAATTCTGCTTGGTAAATTGTTCGTCCATGTGGCGTTTCCTAGCTCTTCAAAATTTTTTACTAAGTTGGATCTGGTGTATGAAAAAACTATAAAGAATAAAACCGTCGTCGTGGTTCCTTTGACAGTGGCTCATGAAAAAGAAGGGGAAGTCGGGATTGATTTTCACCTGACTCAGAATAAAAATAAGTGGCAGGTGGTGGATGTTATTCTGGATGGGGTTAGTATGAGAAATAATTTGCGTAGTCAGTTTTATAAGGTGATTAAAAAAAAGAATTTTGATGGACTGATTCGCAAAATGAACAAAAAGTTAATTGCCAGCCAATAGGTTTTACCTGAGCCCATTAAAAGAAGTGCTGTTGCGAAGTGGTAGTAGGTTCAGGTGGTTTAAAAACTGTTGCGATTTACTAAATTTAATCTTTAGATATATTTATGGAATAGAAAATGAAAAAAGTTGGAATGGTAAGTTTGGGGTGTCCTAAAAATACAGTTGACTCCGAAAGGGTTTTGGGTGATCTAGCATCCTCAGGTTTTAAGCTTACCCAAGATGATAAAGACGCAGAGGTAATTATTGTTAATACTTGTGGTTTTATAGAGTCTGCTAAAAAGGAATCAGTCGACACGATTTTGGAAATGGCCCGGCATAAGACCGAGGGAAAATGCAAACAATTGATCGTTACAGGTTGTCTAGCTGAGCGTTATGGGCAAGAACTTCTTGATGAAATTCCAGAAATTGACCATATGCTGGGAGTAGGTCAGTACCCGCAATTAAAAAACATTATTGAAGAGGTCGACCCGTTATCGAGGAATCATGTTGCCACACCTGCCGAATATTACGAGTCCTACACCGATCGACTATTAACAACGGCATTTTATACAGCTTATTTAAAAATTTCTGAAGGTTGTTCCAACCGCTGCGCCTTTTGCATCATTCCTAAAATGCGTGGGCCAATGCGCAGTCGCTCTCCTGAATCCATTCTTGCCGAAGCTGAGCATTTGGCTCTCAAGGGTGTCAAGGAACTTAACCTGATTTCACAGGATACTACAATGTATGGTTTTGACTTGGGAATGAAAGACGGACTGGTTCGCCTGTTGGCGGAGATGGCCAAGGTCGAAAAATTACAATGGATAAGGCTTTTATATTGTTATCCAACTTTTTTGAGCTCAGAAATGATCGAGTTTATTGCCTCAGAACCAAAAGTCTGCAACTACATTGACGTGCCTTTGCAACATACACATGACGAGATGCTTAAGAGTATGAAGAGACAGGAAACCGAAGACGGCGTGCGGAGAATGCTGGATGAGATACGCTTGAAAATCCCGGATGTGGCTTTGAGAACCACATTTATTACTGGCTTTCCAGGAGAGACAGAGACGCATTTTCAGCATACAGTTCAGTTTCTTTCTGAAATAGAATTCGACCATGTTGGAATTTTTACTTATTCGGATGAAGAGGGAACTACCGCTTTTGAATATCCAAACCGGGTACCTCTAGAAGTCAAAGCAGAACGTCGCAACATCCTGATGGAATTTCAAAAAGAAATTGCTCTTAGAAAAAACCAAGATCGTGTGGGTAAGGTGGAACAAGTTCTGGTGGAAGGTTTTGACCCTGAAAACTATCTGATGACAGGGAGACTCGCCTCACAGGCTCCAGATATTGATGGTCAGGTCATTCTCGAAAAATGTGAAGCCGATCCAGGAGAGATAATTCCCGTATGCATAAAGCAGGCAGTGGATTATGACCTGCTAGGGGAACCTGTAACGTCATCTATTTCTCCAATATGACACGAAGGAATATAACTTAAGCTATAGGATGAGAGGCAAATTCTCTCTAAACTACTTTTTCTAGCAAAGCCTTCTCGCAAAGGCAGCAAAATTCATTAACCCGGTTTTCACAGGGGAACGATTTTTTTAATATCTCTAGCGGATTGCTGGGCTTGACCAAAGGATTGATTCCATTTAGAATGGCCATCATCTGTATTTTTCAGGCGCGTAGCTCAGGGGTAGAGTACTTGCTTGACATGCAAGGGGTCGGCGGTTCGAAACCGCCCGTGCCTATTTTTAAAGAGCTATAGATAACGTTTAGGTTTTTTGTTAACGCTTTATCCATAGATTTTGATTTATTTATAAAGCCGTGAATGGCTAATTGGCGGGCATCATGCCGGTGCGTATGGTGCCTTTTTATTTTTCGGACATCGTTCGAGGGAAATAAACTCAAAAAATGTCAAACAACCCAAATCAGATAGGCTTAGAAACGCTTCGCCACAGTTGCGCCCATTTGATGGCACAGGCGGTTCAGGAGTTGTTTCCTGGAACTCAGGTTACGATAGGACCGGTGATCGAAGATGGTTTTTATTACGACTTTTCTCGAGAGAAGGCGTTTGTTCCGGATGACCTGGAAAAAATTGAAAAGCGTATGAAAGAAATTGCGCTACAGGATCTACAAGTTGTACGCTCTGAACTCCCCCGTGATGAGGCGATAAAAAAATTCAACGACATGGGGGAAAGGTTTAAGGTCGAGATTATCAACTCCATTGATTCTAACGAACCACTATCGGTTTACTCGCAAGGGGATTGGGCAGATCTCTGTCGTGGCCCGCATGTTGAGTCGACTAAGCAGATCAAGGCTTTCAAGCTTCTGCACACTTCTTCGGCCTACTGGCGGGGAGACGAGCGGAACCCGGTTTTGCAGCGCATTTATGGCACAGCTTGGAACACGGAAAAGGAACTTAGGCTCTACCTCAAAAGGCTGGAAGAAGCCAAGAAACGCGACCATCGAAAGCTTGGTAAAGAACTCGACCTTTATTCTGTCTCTGACGAAATCGGGCCAGGACTGGTTCTCTGGCACCCAAAGGGCGCGCGCATTCGCCATTTGATGGAAGATTTTTGGAAGAAAGAACATTTCAAGCATGGTTATGAGATGGTCATCAGTCCTCATGCGGCGAAGATTGACTTATGGAATACCAGTGGTCATACCGAGTTCTACAAGGAGAATATGTTCTCCAATATGGATATTGAAGGCAAAGAGTATGTCATGAAGCCAATGAACTGTCCGTTCCATATCCAAATTTATAAGACCAAATTGAGGAGCTACCGCGACCTACCTGTGCGCTTCGGTGAGTTAGGCACAGTTTATCGGTATGAACGTTCGGGTGTTTTGCACGGCTTGCTCCGCGTACGCGGATTCACCCAAGATGATGCGCATCTTTTCTGTCGTCCGGCGCAGACTGAAGAAGAGATCACGAAAGTTCTCGATTTGATCGTATATATTCTGCAGTCATTTGGATTCTTTGAGTACAAAATCTATTTGAGCACCCGGCCGGAAAAATATGTCGGTGCGGATGAGGACTGGGAAAAGTCTACAAAGGCTTTGGAAAATGCTCTGAACAATAAAAAGCTCGATTTCGAGGTTGACCCTGGTGAAGGTGTTTTTTATGGCCCAAAAATCGATATCAAAATCAAAGATAGTCTGAATAGATTTTGGCAGGTTTCAACAGTGCAGGTAGATTTTAACCTTCCCGAGCGCTTTGACATAAGCTATATTGAGGAGGATGGACTTCGAAATCGACCGATAATGCTTCACCGGGCTTTAATGGGTTCGCTGGAACGTTTTTTTGGTTGTTTGGTTGAGCATTATGCTGGAGCATTCCCTCTTTGGCTGGCCCCAGTACAGGTTCTTCTTTGTACGATTACCGATGGTCAGATCAAATATGCTGAAAAATTGGCTCAACGATTTGAAGAATCGGACATTAGAGTAGAAAAAGACTTGCGAAATGAGAAGATTGGGTTCAAAATACGTGAGGCCCAATTACAGAAAATTCCTTATATGGTCGTTTTAGGTGATAAAGAGGTAGAATCTCAGACCTTGGGTGTTCGAAGGCGACGTTCCAAAGAAACCCGAACCTTGGATTTCGAAACTTTCCTGACAGAACTAAAATCTGGCATAGATTCTAAATTGATAGAGTCTGATGATTAATTTTTTATAGAAGGTTGGATTTAAATTAAAAATAACAAACAGCGTATCAATAAAATGATTCGGGTGCGAGAAGTATCCGTGATAGATGATGATGGAGAATCACTAGGGACTCTGCCGACTGAAGAAGCTTTGAGCTTGGCGCAAGATCGAGATATGGACCTTGTCGAAGTTGCTCCAACTGCTAACCCTCCAGTTTGCCGAATCATGGATTATGGCAAGCATAAATACAAAGCTAGTAAAAAGGCGCACGAGGCTAAAAAGAAGCAAAAAATCATTCATCTCAAAGAAGTAAAGTTTCGGCCTAATACCGATCAGCATGATTTCGATTTTAAATTACGGAATGTGCTCAGGTTTCTGGAAAATGGTGACAAGGCTAAAGTGGTGATTTTTTTTAAGGGTCGAGAAATCGTTCACCGCGAATTTGGAATGAGAGTTTTGCAACGTGTTGCAGAGGCAACCGAAGAAGATGCTGTCATTGAGCAGCAGGCCAAGCAGGAAGGGCGAACTTTGGTTATGATTTTGGCCCCGAAAAACTCTAAGACTAAAAAAGGTGGCTCGGTTAAAGCTCAAGCGGTTGCTGAGCAAGTAGCAGCGCCTGTAAAAGATGACCCTGAACTGACAGCAGTGCCAGCAACGGAGCCGAAGCAGGAATAAAATAGAACTAAAGGGCTAACAGTTAAGGTGCAAAATGGTTAGAAGCTAATAAAGCTATGCGTTAGCCTTGAGTAAGAATAAATAGAACACGGAGCGAACAATGCCAAAAATGAAAACTAATAAAGGGGCCGCTAAAAGATTTCGCAGAACAGGCACCGGAAAAATTGTAAAGCAAAGTGCCTTTACTAGTCATATTTTGACAAGTAAGACCACCAAAAGAAAAAGGAACCTGCGAAAGGCTAGTATTATGGCTTCAGGGGATGCAAAACGTATGAAGACTTTGATCCCATACTGATATCAGTATTAATCGCAAAACAAATTGCCAATCGCACTAAAGTGATTGGCCTAGACGGAGAATTTTAAAATGCCACGAGCAGTAAACGGGTCTGTTGCCCGAAATAGACGTAAAAAAATCTTAAAGTTAGCCAAAGGATACCGCAGTGTGCGGAGCACCTGTTTCCGTAAAGCTAGGGAAGCTGTTGAACATGGCTTATGCTATGCCTACCGCGACCGGAAAAACCGCAAGCGTGAATTTCGCCGACTTTGGATTGTCAGAATCAATGCTGCGGTCAGAGCTGAGGGTATGAACTATAGCCAGTTTATGTATGGTCTTAAGAAAGCTGAGATTGAACTCGACCGAAAAGTTCTCTCTGATATGGCTATCCACAATCAGGATTCCTTCAAGGCGCTGACCGAAACCGCTCGTGCTCAACTTAGTTAACTAGCGAGCCGCCGCTATCAAATAAAAAATTTCACTCCTCATTAGATGAGGAGTGATTCTAGTATTATTATTCAGCGCTCTGTCCAACTCAGTACTTGCCCTGATCCTATTGGGCGCTCCGCAACAAACCCGGGCTGAAAATGATTGAAACCATAGAAAAGCACCGGCAGGATTTCAACTCCCGCATTCATTCTTCCTCAGAACCACTCAAGCAACTCCGGATAGAATTTCTTGGAAAAAAAGGCTGTATTCAGGCTCTTATGAAAGATTTGCGTCAGGCTTCTCCGGATGAGAAGAGACAACAGGGCAAACTTATTAATGACTTCAAGGAATATGTTCAAAATCTGCTTGAAGAAAGAGAACAAGAGCTTAAAAAACCTGAACAGTCTTCTAAAAGCGAGACCTTTGATACCACCTTACCGGGAAGAAGAGAAATAGCCGGAACCTTGCATCCCATCACTCAGGTGATGAATGAAATCACAAAAATTTTTATGGGTTTGGGGTTCCAAATTGAAGAAGGGCCCGAAATTGAAACAGACTATTATAATTTTGAGGCTTTAAATATTCCTGAAAATCACCCCGCAAGGGATATGCAGGATACCTTTTATGTTGAGGGGGGAGCGGTTTTGCGAACCCATACTTCACCTGTACAAATTCATGTGATGGAGAACTGCGAACCGCCATTGCGCATTATTGCGCCTGGAAAAGTCTACCGTTGCGACTCTGATATTTCCCACACCCCGATGTTCCATCAAATCGAAGGACTCATGGTCGATAAAAATATTTCTTTTAGTCACCTTAAGGGTATTATGAATATATTCCTCCAAGAGGTTTTTGGCAAAGAGACAAAGGTCCGGTTTCGTCCTAGCTTCTTCCCCTTTACCTGCCCAAGCGCAGAAGTTGATATTCAATGCGTGATTTGTGGAGGCACAGGGTGCCGTGTTTGTTCGCAAACGGGCTGGATAGAAATTCTGGGTTGCGGAATGGTCGACCCGGCGGTATTAAAATGTGTAGACTATGATTCAGAAAAATGGACCGGGTTTGCATTTGGACTTGGTATCGAACGTATTTCCATGCTGAAGTATGGTATCAACGATATCCGGTTATTTTTTGAAAACGACCTGCGCTTCCTCAAACAATTCCGATCCGTGTGTTAGAGCTAGAGTCAATGTGTCCTTATTTTTCAAAGAGGGGCTGGGTTGATTTAAAAACTATTATTTGATGCCCAGGCTATTTACAAAACGGGTTTTAAATCTTCTGACTGCTATCGGTTATTTCGCTGTTGCCGGAATTGCAATTGCCTATTTTTTTATCAATGAAAAATTTGAATGGATACCAGAGACTGCTCTAGAGCTGGTCCGCGAAAAAGAACTTTTAGAGCGACCCGATGCCAAGACTTGTTCTGAATGTCATGAAGGTATTTATAAGGCATGGAAGGAAAGTAGACACTCCGTCTCCTGGATCAGCAAGACTTATGTTGAGGCCTCAGAAAACCATTCTAAGGCAAAATGTCTCGCTTGCCATATCCCAGAGTCAGTAACGGGTGAAAAACCCAACCCCAGACTCGATCGACGCGATGAAGGTATCTACTGCGTATCATGTCACTTTTTGAACGGCAAGATGAACGGCCCCTATGATCTGGTCGCTCCGCCACATCCGACTTACCGTAATCCAGATTACGTGCGATCCAGTTTTTGCGGTTCCTGTCACCAGAAAACATATAAAGAATGGAAAGGAACTGGAGTCGAAGATACATGTCAAAATTGCCACATGCCTCGTAAAAAAGATAGACTGACAGACAAGCTTCCCTTAAGCCTGTTACACAAAAAGAAATGGGTTGGAAATCATAAGTTCCTACATGGGGACTTGACCGAAAAAGATATTTTTTTGGAAGCAGAGTTTAAGGATAAGCTTTTTAATTTAAACCTTCTTAATAAAACCGTACCGCACAATGTTCCAAGTGCGGACAATGGCGACCCAAGGCTTTATTTATATGTAACCTTTTTAAACGAAGCCGGCGAGCAAGTTGATCAAACAAAAGAGATTCTTGCTCCCCAGCAGGATACAGCTCTCCCTTTCAATAAAAAGGTTAGCTTTAGTTACCGTCTTTTCGGTTTGGTTGCTCAAGCTAATATTGTATTAAAATATCAACCGGCATGGTCCAAAGAAAAAGATCTGGTCTGGGAAAAAACCATCCGACCCTAAACTAAATATCATTTAATTTTTTTACTCGATGTAATTAAACTTTTTACGAATAGCCGGTTTGTTTTATCTAGCAAATGGAGAAAGGTCATGAACTCAGCTCGCATATTTTCACTTTTAATGGTAATAATTTTCTTTATGGCGATTCCTGTTAAAGCCAAAGATATGACCCTAAAAGAACCACCACAGTCCTTATCCAAATACTATCCCCCAAAAAGCAAAGAACCAAAATGGATTCAGCAGATGCACAAAATGAGTACACATTTCGGTGGAATATTTGTGAACTTAAAAGAGAAAGATTTTAAAAATGTAGACAAACATGCGGACAAACTTGTTGAGGAATATCAAAAGACTTCAGAAATGGTTCCAGAATGGGAGGATTATTTTGATATTAAAGCAGCTGAAGCATTCGCGGTAGCTGCTAAAACTCATGACATGGCAAAGGCCGGAAAAGCCTCTGGTGAACTCGGTAAAACCTGTGGGAAATGTCACGCCGAACAAGAGGTTGCAGTATGGACTAAGTTTCACTGGCCAAGTTTCCATAAAATTAAAGTCACCGACCCCATCAGTGAAAAAGAAATGGCCTTCGATGATTATATGAGTAAAATTTCCTCCTCTTTCAAGGGGGTCACTGTTAATTTTGGCGAAGGACAATATAACCGTTCTGCCAAAGCATTAAAAAAGTTTAAGTCGCAGTTTATGGAGTTAAAGTCTACTTGCTCTAAATGCCATACCACTAATGATGTAAAACGATTCTATGTAGGTATAGACGCAGACACCGCATTTACTGGTCTCGCTAACGAGCTGAATTCTGAAAAACCAAACCCAAGAAAGTTCTGGAAAAATATTGGTTTACTTGGAAAAACCGGATGCAAGCACTGCCATCTAACTCATCGAACTTACTCTTTCATCCAGAAATCTTGGGAGCAAGTGAATGAATAACATCATCTTTTGCCGAGCAAAATAAATACCCGAAAATTACTGAGAGCTTTCTTATTGATTTTTATCGCGGCATTTCAAAACTTGTTATTAACAGGTTGTTTAGAAAAGCAGCTTCAATTTAACCAGTTTTATTAAAACCGGGTTTTTTAGGCGGGGTTATATAATGCCTCAGCAATTTCAATAATTAAATTATAGAAGTTTCTATTGAAATCATAGATTTTTTTAACATTGTTTTTTACGGGCTAAGGAATTTAGGATATAAATAAAGTATTACTCACCAGATTTACTTTTAACTTCTTGAATAAACTTTTCTCGTTCGACTCTTAATTTTTCTGTAAACTTATCAATACTCCCATATTTATTAATATAGTAATTTCTAATTTCATCGAATGTCATAACTTCTGACCCTGTATCACCTACCAGACAACGCCCTTTTTTGTCGCAGGTCCAAATGGGGTAATCCTTACCAATTTCATTTTTTAAATCATCGGGTATATTGTATGAATGTGGAAGACTGGAATAATTTGGGTCCATCCGCTCTTCGATACGTTCGAGTTCTTTAATTAAGTCATCAATACATTCCCCATCCCAATCTCCGATATGGTCATCTCCATCTGCTGAAAAAATTCGGTTCTTAAGTTTTGGATCAACAGATGCATTATCTAACGAAAAACGTCTTCCTATTTCTGACATCCCTTACGGCCTCAATTATTAATATAAAATTGAGTAAAAACATATCACAAAACCAGATAATATAGCTAAAATGTTTAATTTCATGTGAGTATTTCGCAATTTATTTTCTTTTATAAGTAATACCTTCAATTAAGCACCTCTAATTTTAAGGGGAAATGCCGAGGTGATTGGAAAAGAATGAGGATATGATTTTTTCATATTAACTAATACCAGTCATGGGTCATTTAAAACCTGATGATTGTTTGCAGGTTTAAAATAAGAAAAAGTAAAACATGGACAATATATTTATCAACTATAGCAAGCTATAAACGTAGATAATAAAATTACCGAAATTTTATTATTGAGTTGTACTTGTCGAAGGTTGTATGTTAAATCTTTATTCAATTTTAGATATATAAACCCTAAATATTAGGAGTGAAATATGGCAACGCATGAACAAATTGTTTCTGCCTATGAAAGTTATCTTGTAGAAAATGAAAGTTTTGAAACCAAAAATGTAAAAGCCGCAGCTGCCCGTGCTCGTAAAGCTTTGGGTGAACTTGGAAAACTGGCAAAAGCTCGAAGAGCAGAAATTCAAGAAAAGAAAAATAATTTATAGAAAGATATACATAAAATCTCGATACTTTAGGCGGGAAGATGTAATTTCTTTCTTATCACTCCTCAAGCTATCTAGGGCAAAGTTTACGAAAGGTATGAAAATTTCATAATGAAATTTTAATTCACAAACTGACAGAAACCACCTGCCCCCTTGCGGGGCAAGAAAGCTAGTGGTGAATGTTTGACTTTACAGTTTTAAATTTTATCCTACCCTTTTACAGCAGAGTTGATTAGTAGAAAAAACTATATATATTGTAAGGAAGCTAAAATTACCACTTTTGAATGTATCAAGGGGCCTTACAAGTAGTGCATTAGCACTCCTATTTCTTCTACAAGATTATTAGACCTTCAGCCAATAACATAAGATTGTAAAGAAAAATTGGGTAGTTTTAATCTTACTTCAGGAGAGTTTTAGGGTTATGGCTTGGAGCCTAAGGGGCTATACGCCCCATAGACTCCAGCAAAACTACTTAAACATTATATCCGCCCAAGGATTGAGCAGATGTTAATACACCGGGCAATTTGTTAGAGACTACTTCCCGGCCGCCGCTGTTGGAGGCATACCTGGAGCCGCCGCTGTTGGAGGCATACCTGGAGCCGCCGCTGTTGGAGGCATACCTGGAGCCGCCGCTGTTGGAGGCATACCTGGAGCCGCCGCTGTTGGAGGCATACCTGGAGCTGCCGCTGTTGGAGGCATACCTGGAGCCGCCGCTGTTGGAGGCATACCTGGAGCCGCCGCTGTTGGAGGCATACCTGGAGCCGCTGCTGTTGGAGGCATACCTGTAGGTTTATCAGGATCAGAACCTATTCCCAAAGCTTTTAACCCACCTTTAATCCAACCTGAGATACCACCTTCTGGAGCTGCCGCTGTTGGAGGCATACCTG
>Ga0315315_10004092_pt1 | contig 13463 bp, 15 predicted proteins | sample M140m3416metaG_FD_203699 | JGI IMG/M metagenome (GOLD analysis project Ga0315315, IMG submission 203699) | Ammonia-oxidizing marine archaeal communities from Monterey Bay, California, United States - M1 40m 3416 | ecosystem: Environmental > Aquatic > Marine > Intertidal zone | place: USA...
TTTTAAAGTTTGTTATCCTAAATCATTTAAAAATTCAAATAAGTTTGGGGTTAGCACTTTATTAATTATGGTAAAAAGAGGTCATGAGGTAGATCTGGAATACTCAAAATCAGAAATTATAGATAGAATGAATAGTTTCTTTGGGAAAACTATTGTAGAAAAAATTAAATTTTCAAGTTTCGAAAATGAGCAAAAAATTTCTGATGATAAAAAGAATTTAAAAATTCATGTGACAAAAAATAAATATGAAAATAAAATTTACAATGTTAAGAATGAAAAAATTAAAAAATCATTGCTTGAGTTTACAAAAGTGTTTAAAGAAAAATGAAAAAAATTTATTTATTTATATTATTTTTTTTTGGTTTAGCCTTAAGTGTTAGCGCCGAACCTAGCCGAATAATTTCAGGAAAAAAAAATGCAAAAATAACAATTATTGCATATGAGTCTCTAACATGCAGTCATTGTGCAAATTTCCATAAAGATATTTATCCTCAACTTAAAATAGATTATATAGATACTGGATTAGCCAATATAGAATTTAGACATTTTCCACTGGACATTGCAGCTTTCAATGCCTCAAAAATTGCTCAATGTAAAGATGGTCAGGGTTTAGAAATTTTGGAAAAGCTTTACTTAAAACAACAGGAGTGGGTAAAAGGAAATAATATAAATGAGATGAATGAGAATCTTAAAAAATTTGTAAAAAATCAAGGCTTCAATATAGATTTCGAAAAATGTATTAATAATAAAGAAATTGAAGATTTTGTTTTAAATGATCGAATCGAGGGTACAACAAAATTTAAAGTAAATGCTACTCCTACGATAATAATTAATAATAAAAAGTTTGAAAAATCCCTCAATTACAAAAATATAAAAAAAACATTAGAAAAACTGATATAAGTTAATCCATGGAGTTTAAAAAAATCCAACTCAATGGGTTCAAGTCTTTTGCTGATAAAACCAACTTTCTAATAGAAGATGGTTTGACTGGTATTGTGGGACCTAATGGTTGTGGAAAATCCAATATTGTAGAGTCGCTTAGATGGGTAATGGGAGAGACATCTGCTAAGAGCATGCGTGGATCTGGAATGGAGGACGTAATATTTTCAGGCACCTCAAATAAAACATCTAAAAATATTGCTGAGGTAGCGGTTACTGTATTTAATGAGAGCAAAGATGGGCCTGTCCAATTTAGAGAGCTAGATGAAATTAACATCAGGAGAAAAATTGAAAAAGACAAGGGATCTAAATTTTACATCAATGACAAAGAAGTGAGAGCAAGAGATGCTCAAATGTTTTTTGCAGATCTTTCTACTGGGGCTCACTCACCCTCAATGATTAGTCAAGGTCGTATTGGTGCTTTAGTTACCGCAAAACCAACTGATAGAAGAGCGATTCTTGAGGAGGCGGCTGGTATATCGGGTCTACATGTAAGAAGACACGAAGCCGAATTAAGATTAACTGCTGCTGAAAATAACTTAAAAAGAGCTGATGAACTTAGAAGACAACAAGAAAAACAACTGGCAAATCTTCAAAAACAAGCTGAAGAAGCCACTAAATATAAAAACATATCTGATGAAATCAAAAAAATTGAAGCAGGACTATATTATCTTAAATTATTAGAAATTGATAAAGAAATAAAAGTAGAGAATGAAATTAATACCGAAGCTGAGGATGAAGTAAGTGGTTTTAATAAGAAAATTAACGAACTAGAAAGTTTAGTTAAATTAGAAACTGAAAAAGTTGAACCGTTAAGACAAAAAAATATTGAAAATCTTTCAAAGATTCAAAGACTTAATTTAGAACTTCAGGGATTGGATGAAGAAAATACCAGAATTCAAAATGAAATAGAAAACATAAAAAAATCACTTAAAACATTTGATGATGATATTAACAGAGAAAAAGGAATTGTAATTGATGCTAATTCAAATGAAAAAAGACTTAAAGAAGAAAAAAGTGATCTGATAGAAGTTGACTCAAAGTATTATGAAACAGAAAAGAAATCCAATCAAGATCTAGAAGCTGCTAAAAATAAGTTAAAAAATGAAATAGATATTGTAAAAGAATTAATCGAGTCAAAAAAAAATACTGAAGCAATAACTGCACTTGACAACTGTAAATCAATTATCGAAGAATATGCTCAAAGCTATAGTCAAAATCAGAATATAAAAAGAGAATCAATCAAAAGAAATGAAAGAATTAATATTATTGATAAAGAAATCGAAAGCTGGAAAAATTTATTAGCGAATTCTGAAAAAATGGTTACTGAGCTATCTGAGAGAAAGAACAAATTGTCTTTACAATTAGAAAAATTAGATAATCAACCAAAATTACAAGCTGAAAAAAAAGGTCAAATCTCTGAAGGTTTAAGAATTTCTGAGAATGAAAAAAATGATAATGAGTCAATAATAAATATCACAGATCAAAAAATAGATTCTTTGAGGACACAATTAAATGAAATTCAAGAACAATCTATACAAATAAGAGAAAGAAGAGCAAGCTCAGGTGCAACTATTGAAGGATTAAAAAAGAGAAAGGACGATTTAGTTGATAGAATAAATTCAGAATTAAACCTTTCAGAAGGAAATATTCTAGAAAATTCAAATCTGTTTGGCAAAGAGGAACTTCCCGATGCAGTAAACCAAGAAGATTTATTAGATAAAAATAAACAAGAGAGAGATAAATTGGGTTCTGTCAATTTAAAGGCTGATGAAGAGACAAATAAATATGAAGCAGAAATAAAAAAAATGGAACAAGATCGTGCTGATTTAGTTACAGCAATAATAAAATTAAAAGATAGTATAAACGAACTAAATCAAAAAGGTAGAGAGAGATTAATTGAAGCTTTTGATAAAGTTAATAGAAAATTTAATGAAGTGTATACAAAATTATTTAATGGTGGAAATGCGAAATTAGAATTAGTAGACTCAGATGACCCTTTAGAAGCAGGTTTAGAAATGTTAGTTAGTCCACCTGGTAAAAGATTGCAGTCTATAACTTTATTGTCTGGAGGAGAACAAGCATTAACAGCTCTATCACTCGTTTTTGCAGTTTTTTTAACTAATCCATCACCTATTTGTGTTTTAGACGAGGTTGATGCTCCATTAGATGATGCTAATGTAACAAGGTTCTGCAGCTTACTTGAAGAACTTACAAAAATTACAAATACAAAATTTATCATTGTTACACACCACGCTTTAACTATGTCTAAAATGAACAGATTATACGGTGTTACAATGCCTGAAAAAGGTATAAGTCAATTAGTTGCTGTTGATTTACAAAAAGCAGAGAGTATGGTTGCTTAATATATTTTGATGGCCAAAGATTCTTTTAAAACTCGCTTAGAGATTGCAAAAAAAAAGGTCTCTAAAAGAGATTTAAACAATAAAAAACAAGATACTTCGCCAATTGGCACTGCTTTTAAGCTAAGCACTGAGTTAGTATCGGCAGTGGCTGTAGGGACAATTATTGGGTTTATTTTAGACAAGACCTTTGGTACTAAACCCTGGTTAATTTTAATATTTTTTTTTGTAGGTGTAATTGCGGGAATAACAAATGTAATTAAGTCTGCAAAAAAAATGCAAAAATAAATAAAAATTTATGGCAGCAAACCCGATGACTCAATTCGAAGTATATAGAATTGGTCCAGAAATTAAGATAGGTAATTTTGATATTTCATTTACAAACGCTAGTTTGTTTATGGTTGTAAGCTCTTTAGCTATTTTAATCATTTTTAATTTAGGATCAAAAAAAAATTCAAAACTACCAAACAAAATTCAACTTCTTGCTGAGCTTAGTTACTCGTTTGTTTCAAAAATGATAAGTGATACAGCTGGATCAAAAGCAAAACCCTATTTTTCATTTATATTTTCATTATTTATGTTCGTACTCTTCTGTAACATGTTCGGAATGATACCTTACACATTTACTGTTACTAGTCACATTATTGTTACTTTTGTTTTGGCAGCGTTTATTTTTATTGGAGTTACAATTATAGGATTTATCAAACATGGCTTAGGTTATTTGAAATTATTTGTACCAAGCGGTGTACCAATTGTACTTCTGCCTTTGATAGTGGTAATTGAAATTATATCTTATTTGAGTAGACCTATAAGTTTATCTGTAAGGCTTTTTGCTAATATGATGGCAGGTCATACAATGATGAAAGTTTTCGGAGGCTTTGTTGTAAGCCTTGGAATAGTCGGTGGATGGCTTCCACTGAGTTTTTCGGTTGCTTTAACTGGTTTGGAGATCTTAGTTGCTTTTCTTCAAGCATATGTTTTTGCAATCTTAACATGTATCTATTTAAATGATGCATTAAATTTACACCATTAATTAACATAGGAGGATATAATGGAATTAGAAGCAGCAAAAATGATAGGAGCAGGTTTAGCAGCAATAGCTCTAGCAGGTGCCGGTGTTGGTATTGGAATAATTTTTGGAAACTATTTGTCAGGAGCAATGAGAAATCCATCTGCTGCACAAAAACAATTTCCTAATTTGCTTTTGGGCTTTGCTTTAGCTGAAGCAACAGGATTATTTGGATTAGTAGTTGCGTTAATCATTCTTTTTGCATTTTAGATTGATGATTAAAAAAATATTTATTCAGCTGTTATTTTTCAATTTCTTTTTTTTAAGAGAAGTTTTTGCAGCTGAAAGTGGAGGTATGCCTCAATTAAATCCTGAATTTTGGATTTCACAAATATTTTGGCTTACACTTACTTTTGGGATTCTGTATGTTGTTTTATCAAAAATAATATTACCAAAAATAAGTGCTAATTTGGAATTGAGGAAATCTCAAATACAAGAAAATATTGAGGCTGCAGAAAAGCAAAGAGTAAATAGTGAGACAAAACTCAAAGAATACGAAGACATAATTTCAAAAAGTAAACTTGAAGCTAAAAACATTTTTAAAAATGCTAGAGAAAAAGCTCTCAAAGAAATCAATTCTAAAAAAGAAATTTTAGAAAAACAAATTGAGGAAGAAATTGAAAAAACTGAACAAGAAATTGATATACTTAAAAAAAACGCTCCTGAAAAAATAAATAAAATTGCAATTGAAACTTCTACTGAACTTTTGAAAAAAATAATTGGAGCAGAGGTAAACAATAGTAGTATCTCCGCAATAGTTAACGATCTGTCAAAAAAAAATGGAGATAAATACTATGGCAATTGATGCAACTTTCTGGGTAGCAGTCTCTTTTATTGTATTTTTTGGAGGGCTAATTTATTTAAAGGTACCTCATAAAATAAACAACATTCTTAACAAATTAATTTCTGAAATTGAAAATGAAATTGATGAAAGTGAAAAACTTAGAACTGAAGCTAAATTATTGTTAGATAAAGCACAGAATAAGTTAGACACAGCACAATCAATAAGCAAGGAAATATTGGATCAGGCAAAAAAAGATAGTGATAATTTAATCATTGAACTTAATGATAAATTTCATACATCCTCAGAAATAAAAAAAAATTTGACACAAATTAAAATAAATCAAATGAAAGAAACTGCAATTAAAGACATTAAAAATACGTCAATTAAAATTTCTGTAGATTCTGTAAAAAAAATTATCTCAACATCTGTAGATAAGTCAAAACTTGATACATTGTTTCAAAAAAATTTGGATGAAACTAAAGAGGAGTTAAAAAAAATTAACTCATAATACGCTTACAATTTTTTTAAAAAACTATAAATTAACTTCATGAATTCTATTGTAATTGGCTCTGGTTTTGGAGGAATAGCAGCTGCCCTTCGGCTTAGAGCAAAAGGCCATAATGTGACTTTAATCGAAAAACATCCAGATCTAGGCGGAAGAGCTAGGGTATTTAAAAGAAATGGATTTACATATGATGGTGGTCCAACAGTAATCACTGCACCCAACTTAATTAAAGAGTTATTCGAATTATTTAAGAAAGATCCAAAAGATTTCATAGAACTTACTCCTTTAAAGATTTGGTATCAATTTATTTTTGAGGATAATTCAAAATTCAATTACTCAGGTGATGAAACAGAAATGAAAAGGCAAATTGAGGAAATATCCAAAGAAGATGTGCTGGGCTATGAAAAATTAGTCAACTTCACAAGGAAAATTTTTGACAAGGGTTTTACAGAGCTTGCGGATGTTCCTTTTGACAAACCTTTTGTTATGTTACAACAACTTCCAGCACTTTTAAGACTTAAAAGTTATAAATCTGTTTATTCCTTAGTTTCATCTTATATAAAAAATGAAAAACTTAGAAGAATGCTAAGTATGCACCCTCTTTTAGTTGGGGGAAATCCTTTTACTACAACATCAATTTATGGATTAATTTTGTACTTAGAAAAAAAATGGGGAATACATTATTCAATGGGTGGAACTGGAAATATTATAAAAGGATTCGAAAAATTGATGAATGAAGTTGGGATAAAAATAATCAAATCAAAAGAAGTGAATAAAATTATTATAGATAAAAATAAAATTTCTGGTGTGCAATTAGACGATCAAACAATCATTAACACTCAAAATGTTATTTGTAATGCAGACCCTCCTGCTGTTTATGAAAAAATGTTAAATGAGAATACAAATAATTCATTTTTATTTAAATGGAAAAAAAATAGAATGGAGTACTCAATGGGTTTATTTGTTTATTATTTTGGAACAAAAAAAACATATGAGAAGATAGAACATCATACAATAAAGTTTGGCAATAAATATAAGGAACATCTAGATGATATATTTGATAAAAAAAAATTAAACAATGACATCAGCTACTATCTTCATAGACCATCTGCGACCGATAAATCTATGGCTCCTGAAGGACAAGATTGCTTTTATGTCTTAGTCCCTGTTCCAAATAATCAATCAAAAATTGATTGGAATATTGAAGGAGAAAAAATGAAGAACCTAGTAATTGATAAAATGCAAAAAGATTTAATGCCTGGTCTAAGAGAAAACATTGTTGACGATTTTTATTTAACACCAAATTATTTCGAGAAAGACTTAAATACAAAATATGGCTCTGGCTTTTCTATACAACCTAAATTCTCACAATCAGCGTATTTTAGGTTTCATAATAAGTCAGAAATTTATGATGGTCTTTATTTTGTAGGAGCAGGCACACATCCGGGAGCTGGTGTGCCAGGTGTTCTCTCGTCCGCGAAAGTTTTAGATAAAATATTTTAATGTCTGATAAAAATTTTTTGTCTATTTATGCTAAATCTTTTAATTGGGCCGGTTTCTTTTTGCCAAAGAAAACTTACAATAAATGTTCTGCTTTATATGATTTTTGCAGAATCGTAGACAATATCGCTGATAATGACGAAAACTTAGAACAAAAAAAAAAGAATTTTTTACAGCTTGAAAAAGATTTTAATCAAAAGAATTTTAATAATATTATTGTTAAAAATATGTGGAGTTTAATTAATGAATTCAATATTTCTTTAAATGTTGTTAATGATTTATTTGAAGGCATAAAATCTGATATTAAAGAAAAAGTTAAATTAAATTCGGAAAAAGATTTATTAATTTACTCATATCGAGTGGCTGGCACAGTTGGTTTGATGATGGCCAAAATTTTAAGAGTAACCAAAAAAAGTTCTCTTATGTCTGCTATTGATCTTGGAATAGCTATGCAACTAACAAATATATCTAGAGACGTAATTGAGGATTCTAAAAAGAATAGATCTTATATTGATCAAAGTTTTGATGAAATTGTGTCAACTATAAAATTAGCTGATGATTTTTATGATAGCTCTTTTTACTCAATTAAAGAAATACCTATAAATTTGAGGTTTAGTATTTTGGTAGCAAGACGTATTTATCGAAAAATAGGATATAAAATTATAAAAAAAAAAAATTTTGAAAATTATAAAAAATGTGGGAAAATTTACGTAACAAATCTGGAAAAAATTTTAGAAACTTTCCTTTCGTTTTATGATTTAATAAAATTATCATTAATAAATAAAGATGATGATGAGATTAAGCATAACCACTCAATTATTAATAAGGAAATAAATTTGGATGAAAGAATTTGATTATATAATTATAGGAGGAGGCTGTGGGGGGCTTTCTCTTGCGTATGAATTAGAAATTCATGATAAATTAAATGATAAAACTTTAGCAATTATTGAGCCAAGAGAAAATTACAAAAGAGATAAAACATGGTCTTTTTGGAAAGTAAAATCTCACAATTTCGATGACTGTGTTATAAAGAATTGGGAAAATTTTTCAATAAACATACCGGGTAAAACTAAATATGTTGAATGTAAAAATTTTCCATACCAAAGCATTGATAGTGGCCTATTCTATGAAAAAATTAATACTAAATTAAAAAATAATAAAAATATTTCCTTTCTAAAAAGCTTAGAGGGGATTAATTCAAACAATTCATTTATCTTTAACAGTGTTCCAAATATCGAAAAAAAATTTCAAAATCTGTGGCAACATTTTTGTGGTGTAGAAATTGAGACTAAAAATAATTTTTTTGATGAAGAAATTTTTAATCTTATGGATTTTGATTGCGAACAAAGGGATAGTGTGCATTTTTTTTATACATTACCTTTATCAAAAAATAAGGCACTTGTGGAAACAACTTGGTTATCAAAAATGAATGATAACTCACAAAAAGATTATGATAGACAAATCAATGATTACATTGAGAAGAATTTGAAAATTAGTAATTATAAAATTACTTACAAAGAAGAGGGGGCAATTCCTCTATTCTATCCATTCTATAAAAATAAAAAAAATAAGATTAATATTGGAACTGCTGGTGGAATGACAAGATTAAGCACTGGATATACTTTTCTTAATATTCAAGAACATAGTAAATATATTAGAGAAAATATTGAGAACATCTCTAGTATCAAAAATTTTGAAATAAATAAAAAATATAAGTTTTTAGATAACATTTTTTTACGTGTTCTTGAGAAACATCCAGAAAAAATGCCAGATATATTCTTTAAAATGTTTAAGGCTTCACCAAAGACTGTTATAAAATTTTTATCAAACAAAAGTAATTTTTTGGAGGATTTAAGTGTGATTTTAAACATGCCAAAATGGACTTTTATAAAAGCTTTATTTTATTAACTTACGATGAACAATAAGATTAAAAAGATTAATTTTAAACATTCTTTTATTTTCTTTTTATTTTGTAATATTTTTTCTTTACCATTTTTGAAAACTAGTATTTCAGCCATTCAGCCATTTATTTGTTTATTATTAATTCTTATAATTGGAGTGTCGCATGGTTCTTTGGATCATATAAAAGGAAAAAAACTTCTTCGAATTTTTAAATTGGATAATATTTCAATTTTTTATTTTTCTTATCTTTTAATGGTAATTACAATAATCATTTTTTGGATAATATTTCCCGCTATAACACTTATTATTTTTTTAATTTTTGCTTCGTTTCATTTTGGAAAAGAGGATACTCAATTTTTGATTGATGAAAATTCGTATCTAAATCAATTACTTTTCTTCTTAAAAGGTTCGTTAATTATTTTTGCGCCACTTTTTTTTCATTTTGATGACACTGTAACTATTTTTAAATTTCTATTAATTGAAAATGAAAATTTTTACCAAAATCTAAGTTTTATTGAAAATAATAAAATTTTATATTTTGGGTTAATTCTTAGCACGATATCGAGTATTTTTTTATTTATTAAAAAATTTGAAATTAAAAAATTTACAATATTTTTAGATTATTTTTCAATTTTAATAGTGAATTATTATTTTACACCATTAATAGCATTTACAATTTATTTTTGCTTTCTACACTCGATAAGGCACAGTATCTCCTTAATGTTTGAATTGGATCAAAATAATTTAATTGATAGTTTTTTAATTTTTATTAAAAAGGCTCTCCCACTAACTATACTTACTACTACTTTTTGTTTAATTGGTCTTTATTTTTTGAATAAAAATTATAGTTTTGATAGTTCAATTCTTAAATTAATATTTATAGGTTTGGCGTCTTTAACTTTTCCGCATATATTGCTCGAATATTTAATTGAAAAAAATGAAAAATAAGGAAATTAAAATTTTATTGTCTGCGCCACGCGGGTTTTGCGCTGGTGTTGAACGAGCAATTGAAATAGTAGAAAAAGCTTTAAATAAATATGGTGCACCAGTTTATGTAAGACATGAAATAGTTCATAATAAATTTGTAGTAGATGATCTCAAAAAAAAAGGAGCAATTTTTGTTGAGGAGTTAGAGGAAATTAAAGATAAAACAAGACCAGTTATTTTTTCAGCTCACGGTGTTCCAAAACAAATTCCCCTAGACGCTGAAAGTTATAGAATGACTTACGTTGATGCCACATGTCCTCTTGTTTCAAAGGTTCACAGAGAGGCTGAAAATTTAAATAAAGCAGGTTATCATTTAATTTTAATTGGTCATCAAAACCATCCTGAAGTAATTGGAACAATGGGACAACTACCAAAAGGATCAATTGATCTTATTCAAAATGAGAGCGAGGCAAAGAGTTATAAATTTGAAATAAATAAAAATTTAGCTTTTGTCACTCAAACAACTTTATCTGTTGACGATACAAAAGATATTATTCAAATTTTAAAGAAAAGATTTCCAAAAATTCGAGAACCACATAAAGAGGATATTTGTTACGCAACAACCAATAGACAAATGGCTGTAAAGAATATTGCGAAAAATTGTGACATGTTTTTTATAATTGGAAGTAGAAATTCATCTAATTCTGTAAGACTTGTTGAGGTTGCAAAAAAATCTGGATGCTTAAATTCTCGATTGATCCATTCACAAAGTGAAATACCTTATGATCTTATAGAAAATTCTAATACTATTGGAATATCTTCAGGGGCTTCAGCACCAGAAATATTAGTCGAAAATTTCATAGAAAATTTAAAAAAGAAATTTAAAGTTACAATAGATGAAGTTGAAATTATAAAAGAAGACGTTGTTTTTAAAGTTCCTAAAAAATTGAATTAAATGGCTGTTTACACTAAGATTAGTAAAAAGGATATATCCTTAATCAATAAAATTTTTAATGTTGAAAATTTTAAAAACTTCAAAGGAATTAAGCAAGGGATTGAAAATACCAACTATTTATTAAAATCTAAAAATAAAAAATTTATTCTTACGATTTTTGAAAAAAGAGTTTTAAAAAAAGAAATACCCTTTTTTATGAAATTGATGGATAAATTAAATAATCTAAAAATAGATTGCCCTAAACCTTTAAAAAATAAAAATGGACAATTCTTATTTAAACTTAAAAATAAAACTGCATGTGTTGTTTCATTTTTGAGTGGAAAAGATAAAAAAAACTTGAGTTATAAAAATTGTTATGACATTGGAAAAACGGTTGCCCAAATACATTTATCTACAAAAAAAATAAAACTTTATAGAAATAATTCAATGGGTATAAAAAAACTAAAACCATTACTTAATAAAATTAAGTTTAAATCAAGAGATTTTAAAAACTTAGAAAAATTTCTAAAAATAAACTTGCAAGAAATAAAAAAAAATTGGCCTAAAGAACTGCCTAATGGAATTATTCATGGAGACTTGTTTATGGATAATATTTTTTTTAAAAATAATAAGTTATCTGGAATAATTGATTTTTACTTCGCTGCTAATGATTATTATATGTATGAAATAGCAATTTGCATCAATGCATTATGTTTTGATCAAGCCAATTCAAAGTTTTATATTAATAAAACAAAAGTAAAGAATCTAATTAAGGGGTACGAAACAAAAAGAAAGCTCTCAAGCAGAGAAAAGGACTCATTGAATATTTTGTGTCGAGGTGCCGCTTTAAGATATTTTCTTACAAGGCTTTACGATTATACGAATACACCAAAAACGGCGCTCATTAAAATTAAAAATCCTAGAGAATATTATCAAAAATTAGTAACGCATAATAAATTAAAAACCTATAAAGATTATTTATAATTAATGATAAAAATTTATACTGATGGTTCGTGTATTGGAAATCCCGGTAAAGGTGGTTGGGCAGCGATCATATTAAATGATGGAAAAAAAACTGAAATAAAAGGAAGTGAAAAAGATACTACAAATAATCAAATGGAATTATTAGCGCCTATAAAGGCTCTAAAAGAAATTCCAAAAGGAAGCAAGGTTCAAATTTTTACAGACTCTAAATACGTAAAGTCTGGAATCACAGAGTGGATACATAATTGGAAAAAAAATGGATGGAAAACTACAAACAAAAAAGATGTTAGTAATAAAGAACTTTGGACAGAATTAGATCTTCTGAATAATGAATTTGAAATTAATTGGAATTGGGTAAAAGCACATTCAGAAGATAAATTAAATAATGAAGTAGATTTACTTGCTAGAGATGCTGCGAATTATTAGAGGTAATCTAATAAACTTTCTGCTGAAGTTAAACCACATTCCTTAGTTTCTTTTTCAACTTGAATATTTACTACTGATAAATTTTCAATAATCATTGCATAACGATTAGATCTAATTCCCATTCCTTTTGAATTTCGATCAACTTCAGCACCAATCGCTTTTGTAAATAATAAATACGGATCAGATAACATTTTAATTTTATTTTTAGTGTTATTAATCTCTCCCCAAGCATTCATAACATAAGGGTCATTAGTCGATAAACAGTATATGTTTTTTATTCCTTTCGCTTTTATTTTATCTGCATTTGCTACAAATCCTGGAAGATGAAACTTTGAACATGTTGATGTAAACGCTCCAGGCAAACCAAATAAAATTATTTTATCATATCCAAGAATTTCTTTTAATTTACTTTTTTGAGGCTCTCCATCTACAAGGTGGAAAATTTCTGTATCTGGTATTTGATCTTTTATTTTTAGTTTCATATTGATTTCATTACATATTCTTTAACTTTTTCTATTTCATTAGGAATAACTTTAAATTTTTCTTTTCTGTCATTAATATAACTAAGACTATCTGGTAAATTTTCAGTTTTTGAAATTGCATCCTCTATTGCTTGTGGAAATTTACTTGGATGTGCAGTTGATAACACAATACAATTTTTTTCCAATTCTAATTTTCTTGCAGCACCAATTCCAACTGCAGTATGAGGATCAACTACTATTTGATGTTCATCATTAATTATCTTTATCATTTCAATTGTTTCTTTTTCATCAAGCATCTCAGATATAAAATTTTTTTTAATTTTATCTAAATCATTTTTATCAATTTTATATGTATTGTTTTTTATTTCACTCATCACTTTCTTTGTAAGTTCTGAGTTGCAATCTTTTATATCGTATAAAAGCCTTTCAAAATTACTTGCTATCTGTATATCCATACTAGGAGTATTTGTTTCCTCAACTTTCTTTTGAGTATAGTCTCCTTCAGATATTGCTCTATGAAGTATGTCATTTTTATTTGTTGCTACAATTAATTTATCAATTGGAAGGCCTAGTTTTTTCGCTAAATAGCCAGCATAAATATCTCCAAAATTTCCAGTTGGAACAGAAAAAGATATAGGCTGACCATTT
>Ga0315315_10004094_pt1 | contig 13455 bp, 7 predicted proteins | sample M140m3416metaG_FD_203699 | JGI IMG/M metagenome (GOLD analysis project Ga0315315, IMG submission 203699) | Ammonia-oxidizing marine archaeal communities from Monterey Bay, California, United States - M1 40m 3416 | ecosystem: Environmental > Aquatic > Marine > Intertidal zone | place: USA...
TTTACCCTAACAGGTGCGCTAGCTCATCGTCAAAAAATGACATTAAGCCAGCCATCGTTCTTGCGTTAGCAAGAGTCAAACTGCAGCAAGTGTCGTCGCAGGACGCCAATCGACGAGATGTATTTCGACTTTCCTGAATCCACGAAAGTCATTCACGACAGGGCGGTAGGCAATTTCAATTGGACCTTCAGTTGCATTGAGCTCATCGCACCAATCACCGGCACCAAAAGCAACGCCGCGGATCACTTTCTTACCCTGACGGAGATTAACTGTCAGGTGTCGCTCACCCCCACCCATCTTGCGTGCAGGTTCATCGAGTTCCACATTCCTGCAATAAAGAACAGGTCTTGGATTAGCAGCTCCAAATGGTGCAAGCATATCCATCTGCTTGAGCACCTCAAGATTTAATTGCCCCAGTGTTGCCTCAGCATCGATCACGATCTCAGGAACAATTTCTTTATCGTTCCACTGTTTGGCGACCGCCTCGTTAAAGTCACCACGAAAAGCCTCGATCTCACGTTCACTGACCGTCAAACCGGCTGCGGCCTTGTGTCCACCAAAGCGAACCAAGCGGTGATCACATTCGCAGAGCGCGTCATACAGGTTAATGTTCGTTCCACCCACACGACCTGAACCGACAGCCTCCGTTTTGCCTGCCGCGTCCAACGAAATCACAAACACAGGCTTGGCATACTTATCAGCCAAGCGCCCTGCGACAACACCGATGACACCGGGATGCCAGCCAACACCAGCGAGGACCAAAGCAGCATCACTTTCTGGATCAAATTCACCCTTGGCCTGCTTGTCTGCCGCCAGATAAACACTTCGTTGCAGACTGTCCCGCGTCGTGTTGAGTTGATGTATGTACTCAGCTAATTGCGTCGCTCGCTCGCCCGGCGAAATGGTCATCAATTCAACCGCCAATTGGGCTTGCCCAAGCCGCCCAGCAGCATTCAACCTGGGAGCAATATTGAAACCAATGCTCTCTGTATTAAGACTCTCTACCTGATCCAGTTTGGTAACCTTCATCAATTCTGTCAGACCGGGCAAGGGCTCCGCTCTCAGCATGCGAATACCATGCTCAACCAAAATTCGGTTTTCATCCAACAAAGGTACGACGTCCGCGACAGTTCCAATTGCGGTCAAAGACAACGACTGCATCAGGTAACGACGCATCCGTTCCGTTACCTTCTTTGCCCCACAGATCGACTGGCATAGCGACCAAGCGAGTTTAAACGCAACGCCCGCGCCGCAAAGTTCACCAAACGGATAAGCAGTACCAGGCAACCGCGGATGCACAATGGCATCAGCATCAGGTAATTGCTCACCGATGGTGTGGTGATCCGTGATCACCAACTTGACACCTAATTCTTTGCACAACTCAGCATGGTCAACACTAGTGATCCCGCAATCGACAGAAACAATCAGTTTCTTGCCTCGATCAGCCAGTTTGCGAATCGCATCCTCATTCAGACCATAACCATCTTCAAGGCGATTCGGAACATGGTAGCTCACGTCAGCATTAAATAGCCGCAGTCCATTAACCAGAATGGCTGTCCCCGTCATCCCATCACAGTCATAGTCACCGTAGATGACGATGGGCGTTTTGTTTTCAATCGCTTCAACAAGAATCGATGTCGCCTCTGGAATACCAGGCAATTCCTGAGGATCTCTTAAACCCATCAACTTGGTATCAAGAAAACGCGAAGCATCCTCAGCAGTGTAGATACCTCGGCTCACGAGAAGTTGTGCAACCACAGCAGGTAGCCTTCCCGAATTCATCAGACTCTCAACACGATCAGCATCGTGTGGAATGATTCGCCACTGTCGTTTCATCCGTGAATCCTGTGGACCTGAACCGCTTGGACTCGAAACTCTGTCGCTGGGAATTCCCTCACAAGGAATTCGCCAGCCATGAAATGCCAGCGCTAATAGCACCGACCAGATCAGTACCGCGTAACTTCGCAGTTTCCGATGTTACCGGGACTGTGCATCAGAACGATCGACAGAAAATCGAACGATCAATTCCGTGAACAACATGCATGCGTGCCGCAACTACTGCGAATGTGCCTACTATGAGGCTGTGCCTACTGCGAAGCCGTGTTCAGATATGGCTCGGACTACTGACCAAAAACAGCACCGCAGACCATGCCTTGATCGAATTACTTCTTCTTCTCACCGTGAAAAGTGTGCTTCCGCAAACGCGGGCAATACTTCTTAACGCGAAGCTTCTCTCCGCCAGGCTTTCTCCTGACCGAATAGTTGTAGTCGCCGCACTCTTCGCACACGAGAAAAATCGTTTCAGCTTTCTTCTTACTTCTGGCCATCGGGAGGGCTCGGTTTGTCGGCTAACTTGGGCAATATGGAAAATTCGAGTGGCGATTATTGCAGTAGAAGGGCTATTTCGGCAAGTAGAAATGGCCCGGTTAGCGACGTTTCTTGGGTCAGCTTCACGGAAAACCCTCAGGATGACCGTCTAAAAGGACAAAAGAACGCTGAAAAACCGATATTCACCACGTCCCAGCTACTGCTGAAGAGCAAAAAGCACGAGATTTGCGACGATTTTGGCCGCATCCTCAGTGTTGTACCCGGGACATTGGATTGAATTCGGGCTTTCCAAGGCACAACTCAAGTCCAACGGTGAAAAAAAGACTGCTGCCAAGTCGTCCACCATGGCAAATTCCAGATCAGGCTGGCCCGTTCGACGCGATCCCTGGTTGCCCCCACCAGCAGGTGTTCGAATCGTCACATTACGAAGATCAAACCCACCGGTTGCCCGGATTGCGGGGTGATTTTCTGGCATTGCCTGCAGCGGCGCATCAGGAAGTGTTTTCGCCATTTCCCGACGAAATGCGTCGCTAAAAGCCTTACTGCCACAAACAGCAGACCCCAGAATGATCCCGCCACTCTGCACATAATCGCGAAGCCGTTTGCGTTCGGTTTCGTTCCAGCTGAAATCTGTACGCCCATGAATCCAAAGAAACGGGACATCATTTAATTGCTGAGAATCGAGACGAACCGGCTGGGCGGGGGAGGCGAGCGAGATTGGTATGCGAGCCGCTATCAAAGCCATCGCATTGGGAAGTGCACGGCGAGCTTCTTGCCCACCCGCGTCGAGCGATAGCATGGCTACCTGCACCACATCCCGCGGTGCATCACCAGCCGGTCCCTCTGGCAGAATAGTCCTTTGCTCGAGTTTATCTTTCAATTCACGGCCGGTGGCATAGGCAATCAGGTTTTCCCCGATACGAATTCCAGCCTGGACCTGCTCTCGCAGTTGCTCTCCGCCACGATCTCGGTGGAACAGCAGGTCACCATATTCCCAGCGGCAAGACAAACTTTGGGGCACATAAAAAACGGCCGTACGGCAACATGCTTGGACGCCATACACCCAAAAGTCAGGACCAATCACAGTCGGATCGACTTTATGCTGAGCTGACCAGATGGGATGCCCGGGAGGCAACCGCTCCAAACCCGCTCCCTCAAACCAACTCTGGCATAGCTGATTCACACTGCGTTCAAAACCACTAGCATCTCCACATCCGTCTCCGCCTTCAGCTTCAAAGAGGATGCAGCCACCCTGGTCCACGTACTCCTTGAGCCGCTCAGATAATTTGTCGGTCATGGGTATCGCCTCCGTGCCACTCATGACGAGGACAGGAGCCTGCAGCAGGTCTTCCAAAGTCGCATTGTTAGCATCAATGGTCTGCCACGTAAGATCACGACCCCAGTCACTTTCGACATGCCGAACGAGTTGACGCAAGCCATCTGGGTGTTGGTTCCACTGAGCTTGAACCTCAGGACCTCCATACTGGAGCCGGCCAGCGACGACCTGTCGCTTTCCTTTGCTGAGAAACAGCAACGCAAAAGAAGTGGCAACATTACTGCTTTCCATCGCTCCCACATTGGACCAGTATCCCTGAAATTCGTCTTGGATACCGATCAGATATTCCGCTCCCTCACGATACCAGTCATGGTCCCCAATGAATCGGCGTCCAGACAATCGACCAACACGTTCCAACGCGTACAGATAGTAAAACTTGGTCATGGAATCCCCGCCAGGATTCACTTGCAGCGTAAAGTTTCTACCGAGCCATTGGATTCCATTTTCAATCGCCTGTTCATCTGTAGTGCTGCCCCCGCAACACTGGATCCGGTTTCCAGCAGCATCAGGATCCAGACGACTACCTGCAATGATGACCGATGCAATGCCTGCACAAGTCATGCTTCCCGAAGTCCGCCGGCCGCTGCCATACGCCCATCCACCATTGGATTGCTGACGATTGGTCCAATACCGGTGAGCGCGTTGAAACACCAAGGGATCGATTTTGATCCCGCGATCCTGAGCAGCACCGAGTGCCAACAATGCAAACTGCGAATTAGATGGATCTCCCCCGCCGCGCTGGCTTCCATAATCCCAGCTTCCAATCCGATCTTTCGCCCCCGCGGATTTCTGCCCTTTGACAAGCCATTCAACGTTTCGACGGATACGTGGCAGGTCCCCAGCGGCACCCATTTGGCAAAAAACGAGTGTCTGCAGTGCTGCTGAGTAGGTTTGATTGGGCTCAAATGTACGTAGGTACCTCATTGCCCGGACAATATCGGGATCTTCCCGGGAAACCGCTGCATTCAGCATGGCCAAAGTACATAGGGCAGAGAGGCCACAGGACTGGCCGCCATATTCTTCCCAACCACCTCGAACATTTTGTGATTTGCGAAGATAGGCAATTCCACGGGTAATCGATCGCTGAACCGCCTTGGTATCGATATCTGCATGGGCTTGTTGGCGGGGGATCAGCACCAATCCGAGACAAATCAGGATAATCCAGAACTGGCCCCCCTTTCCCGCCATCTGCCCCAGCGGTCTAAGATAGCGGTAGCAGTCAGCGACGCAGATGTTTGTCATTGCAATACCCAGCGGCCTCAGTGCAACCCTGAAAAGCATTGGTCGTGTTTCCGCAAAGGATTGTTTCTTTTCCATCATGAGCGGTTCTCCTCCACCACCTCCACCAAATCAACCTACCCCCAAACAAACTTCAGCGGGCTCATCAGCCTCGCGGAATCTTGGGGATGTGTTGCGCGAATTCTCTGATCACCAGCAAACCATGCGATCAGAGTTAGCCAAGGTCATTGTTGGCCAAAGCGACACCATCGAACAACTACTGGCTGCCATCTTCACTCGCGGTCACTGCCTACTCGAGGGAGTCCCCGGGCTTGCAAAAACACTGATGGTCAGCACGCTTGCCGACATTCTCGACGTTTCCTTCAAGCGTGTCCAGTTTACACCTGACCTGATGCCCTCGGATATCACCGGAACGCAAGTTTTAGAAGAAGATGAGCAGGGAAAACGAAGCTTTCGATTCGTTGAAGGTCCGATCTTCACCAATATTCTACTTGCCGACGAGATCAACCGAACGCCTCCCAAAACGCAAGCCGCACTTTTGGAAGCAATGCAGGAACGCCAAGTCACAGTTGGTCGTGACACTTACAAGTTGCCCGCACCCTTCTTCACAATCGCAACCCAAAATCCAATCGAGCAGGAAGGAACCTACCCTCTTCCGGAAGCACAACTCGACCGTTTTATGTTCAACATCAAAGTCGGTTATCCCACTGCAGACGAAGAAGAGCAGATCCTGACCGCGACGACGCGTGGTGAGTCTGTGAAGGTCAACAAGGTGCTTACATCAAGGGCGATCCTCAATATTCAAAAATTGGTTTCCAGCATCGCAGTCAATCCATACGTCATTAGCTATGCCGCGAAACTGGTGCGCGCAACCCGTCCGAAAGATCCCACCGCACCAGAATATGTTCAAGAACTGGTTGATTGGGGTGCAGGACCCCGTGCTGGACAAAATCTGATCGCGGGTGCCAAGGCTATCGCCGCGATGGATGGGCGTTTCAGCATCGATCCCGATGACATCAAGCGAATCGCATTGCCAGTTTTGCGACATCGTGTTGCTACCAATTTTCAAGCGCAAGCGGAAGGTATGGATACCGATGCCATCGTGATGCGATTATTGGAAGATATCAGCCCGCCTGAACCGGAAAAACTCGCCCCGAAAAAATAGAAACGAACGCCCGGACCCATCTCCGAATGACAGCACTGCTTTCACCCGAATCGCTGCAACAGATCAAGCGTCTGGACCTGCGCGCACGCATGGTGGTGAAAGGATTTTTGCAGGGCCTGCACTCGAGCCCCTTCCACGGATTCTCAGTTCAGTTCAGCGAACATCGCCGATACAACCGCGGTGATGACCCAAAGTTGATCGACTGGCTTGCTTACGCAAAAACCGACAAATATTTCATCAAACGTTTTGAGGCAGAAACCAACCTGACCGCCTATTTGGTGATCGACTTATCGAAATCGATGGGATTCACCGAACAGCAGACGATGAACAAGTTCGAATATTGCACCTGCCTGGCAGCATCCCTCACTTACCTGATGACCATGCAGCAGGACCCAGTGGGCTTGATCACTTTTGATGAAAAGATGCAGGCTCGACTGCCCGCCCGTAGTCGGCGGGGTCACATCGGTGATGTCTTGGGGCAGTTATCCAAGTTGCAACCAACAGGCAAAACCGACTTGGCTGCCTGCATTATCCAGCTGGCATCCATGCTGAAGCAACACTCTCTGGTAATTCTTTTCTCAGATCTGTTACCCACTACCGACGACGAAGGTGCCCCAGAAGAAATCATCTCTGCTTTGGCAAGGCTAAAGCACGGCGGACATGATGTGATTGTGTTCCATGTCATGGATGAAGCCGAAGTCCATTTTCCCTATGAAGGTCCAGTACAGTTCGAAGACTCCGAGAGTGGCGAAACGGTTTCCGTGGATGCCACAGGTTTCCGGGACGACTACCTGCAACAAATCGAAGCATTTCGAGATGCGTATCGCGAAGGCTGCAACAACCTGCGGGTCGACTATGTTCCTCTTGACACCAGCATGCCGTTCGACAAAGCACTTACGGAGTACCTGATTCAGCGGCAGAGTCGTTTTTAGCAGACTAGCGATTTAGCAGGTAATCAATCCTGTCAGCGGATGTAATCGGATGTACCACCCGCTGATTGATTCATACTGCGTCTCTGACGGCCAAGTGTTTGAGACAATGCCTCAAACCATTCAATTCCACCTCCACACACTGCCTGTAACTGCGACGCACCGTGACGTTTCTGAATGCAACTTTACTGTTCGGCTTGGCGGCAATCACCGTCCCGGTTGTGCTGCATTTGATCGCACGGCGAGAGCCCCGGAAAGTCGTTTTTCCTTCGATACGTTTTCTGACCAAACGCGTTGACTCCAATCGAAGCCGATTGCGTGTTCGTCGCTGGTGGCTGCTGGCGTTACGCATTCTTGCTGTCGCCATGCTGGCGATTGCCTTGGCAAGACCTGCGATTCACCAGTCTCTCTCCATCACCTGGCTGACGATCGGCATCTGTTCGCTTGTAAGCGTCGTCTTATTGTTGTTGGCAACAATTGCGCTGTCGCGCAGACAAGCCAAAACCACAACGTATGGACTCGGCGTTGCTGGGATGCTGCTGTTATTGATTGCATTGATCTGGGGAGGCTATACCTATGCCTCGGGTCCAGCACCAACGATCGACTCGATCGAGCCAGTCGCCATCGCAATCATCTTGGATAACTCACCCTCGTCGTCTTGGAAAACTCCAGATGACAACCGCATCACGAGAATGAAAGATGTCGCGACATGGATGGTAACGCGTTTACCGCGCACCAGTCGGGTAGCCATTCTTGATCGCTCCTCACAAGTGGCGTCTTTCTCAATGGATACCGCCAATGCAATTTCCAAAATCGAACAGTTACAGCCAGTGGAAACAACCCAGTCCATTGCCTCGCGGCTAGATGCTGCAGCACGACTGGTGCGAGAAAGTGAAATCCCCAATCGCCAGATCCTGCTATTGAGCGACCTGGCAGAGTCAACGTGGAACGATGCGATTGACGACAGCAGCATGCTAAGCTTGCTCGATGCCACGCCTACCATCTCACTGACCATTTTTGACACAGGAGACTTTCAAGGCTTCAACCGTTCGCTTTCTACTCCAAAACTCTCGGATCGAACGCCACCACGCGGCTCGCCCATTTCGGTCTCAACAACATTGACATTCGAATCGTTCAACGACATTGACACTGATTCCGTCACAGCAGACCTGCAACTCTACCAAGCCGATGCCGCGCTGCCAGTCATTCGCAACGGAAATGTCGTTCTGCCAGAGCTCGAAAGTGTCGATCGGACAAGCGTGCAGGTCACCCAAGGTGGATCAAGCGAACTGCTGCTGACAATACCAGCGCTCGAGACTGGTACCCACCACGGACAAATCACGTTGGTAGGTGATGATGGTGTCTCCATCGATGATCGTCGTTACTTCACACTTCAAGTCTTGCCGCCATCCAGAGTATTGCTTGTCTGTGATGATCCGGATGAATCCCTGATCATCAGTCAAATCATGACAGCATCTGCCGGTTTGTCCGACGAAGAAGATGCGGAATTTCGGGTAGACCGAATCACATTTACAGATCTCCCTGCAGTACGGCTGGCTGACTTCGAATCCATCCTACTTCTTGATCCTCCCAAGGATGTTCTAGAGGACACGAGCATTGCAGACTACTTGACTGCCGGTGGTGGTGTATTTGTCGCCTTAGGACCAGCCGTCAATGATTCAAATGTCAAGTCAAAATTCACGCCCACCTTGGTGCGACGTTGGCGAGTTCCCGATCCCGGTACGTTTTTCCAGATGAAAGCTGGTAGCAACCCGATCACTGCAGTACTCGCCGACAACACACCGTGGAGCGATTTTCGTGTGCAGCAGTACTGGCAACTGCAGACAACGGAGCAAGATACCGTCCTATTCCAATACGCCGGCACAAAACATGCCGCGATGACGTCACGAATTGTCCCCGGCGAATCAGGCATTAACTCAGGCCGGATCCTTGTACTCAGCACACCACTGCCAGGTCTGTCGAGTCAAACGCGAAACTGGAATGCACTATTCGGAACTGATCCTTGGCCCGCTTGGTTGCTGACAAGACAAAGTATCGAGTACCTGACACAACGTGGAAGTAATGAGTCCATGTTGCTCGTCGGTCAGCCGAAAGTAATCGCCACAGACCAAGCCAACCAACGTAGTGGCCCCAGCGGGACCAGAGACGATTCCGGCCTGACACAGAAAATCCAGATCTTTCCCCCGGCAAACCAACCTCCTATCCCATTTAATGTCACTCCAGCCAACCAACGGATGACGTTCACAGATACAACACGATCTGGCATCTACTGGATTCGCGGACTGGAGCCGGGTTCTGGTTTTTCAACCAATTTGCCCGACAGTGCACTTTCACTCCAAAGAGTGGGTGAGGACCAACTCGATCAAATTTTTGGACCGGAACGATACAATCTAGCGACAGACCGCGAAGGTATTGAGTTTGCTGAAAACAAGGCCACCCAGCGAGTCTCGCTACACTCGCCGGCAATTCTGTTTGCACTGGCAATTTTTCTGCTGGAACAAATTCTAGGAAATAGGTTCTATCGCAATCGAGTCAAACCAACCGGCTAACTTGACCGCCGTTTGTCCAGCCAAGCGAGCAACAGCTCAAGCCATCAGGGTTCATGGATGAAATGCTTGCAAAACACCATTTTGCACTCCAAGTCTTTGGTTTTTCAGCAGACGGGAATGGACCTCACTGCGGATCTCTCACTGCAATTGGCATCATCCAGCAATATCTGACTGCACAGCCGATGGTGGTATTCCAGGCTGGCAAAGTGCCAATTCAGGCAAGATATAGCGACTGAGTCGGCTTCCTGGCCGCGCATCGAGTACCTTTTTCCGTTGCCAACAACTCAGACATACCTGTAAACTGGACGTGACCCGAATATCCGACAAATCGAAGGCCGTTGTGCAATGCGGTAAGCCCGTTTGAAGTAGACCACTTGAGACATCAGCGGTAACTTACCGACCGACAACCCCCCACATCGAAACCGAGCCTTGTCCGTCGGCTCATGCAACTTAGCGCTTCTCTATGAATCAACGTCCACTGCTTGAGCGACGTAGCCCATTGGGGATCAGTTATGCGCTGCTAATATTGGTTGCCTTTTTCTTTTTGCTGCCATCAGGATTTCGAGCAGCCAGGCTGAGCCTGAATCAGAAAGAGAATGACGTCAAAGACTGGCTTCCCAGTGACTTTCCTGAAACGGCTGAGTTGGAGTGGTTCGCAGATCACTTCGCGGGTGAAAGCTTCGTGCTGGCAACATGGCCCGGATGTGTCAGTGGTGACCAGCGTTTGAGTTTGCTGGAGCAGAAACTGCTTCATGAAAGCGAGACGTTTGATCCCTCGGCGGACTTTCCTCTGGAGCTTGCTGAGAGTTACCAGCGTGCCAAGCAGGTAGGGAATGACCTCCAATTGTTGTTAGCTGGCAGCGACTTTTACAACTGGGGCGGAGAACAGGAGAAATGGCTCAGTACCCCTAAAGGTCAGTGGTATTACATCACGCCCAAAGGTCACCTTTATCGATGGGATGAACCCAGCAACGGTCCTGCCGCCTTAGTTCGTCAAATCAAAAAGTCACTGGGCACCTACAAGCTGCAGGGCACCTTTGTTACCGGGTTTGGTGATACGCCCAATAAGACACAATTTCAGAATCCGTTCTACAACGATCCCTCGATCATTTGCGCGAATCTCTTTCACTCGGTTCAGACGGGTGACACCATTCTGGAAGAATTGGCTCGCGAAGGTGGGCCTCTTTGGCCCATCGATCTGACTGACGAAGACCGCCGGTCAACGGTGGCCCGCCGTCGCGCGATGGAGCGATTAACTGGAACACTCTTTGCCCCGGCAATCTCAGACGACTTCAATTGGACAGCAGCAGAATTTCGCGATGCTCTTCCAGAGAGCCAACGCGACCAGTTACCCGAAGACTTCGATGCTCAAGTACAGCTTCACCTGAAGGAAATTCTGTCAGACGAGTATGACGCTTCGCTTGATGAACTAAAGCAGGCAACTCTGAATGACCGCACCAATGCGTGGTATGCGATATACGACGCGATGGAAGTCGAACCACCACCAAGACTGACCTGTGTTCTGATTACTTTGACTGACTTGGCAAAGGATAATCTTGCCTATGCTTTGGGTCGGGGAATCATGGGCCAACCGCGAGGTCGCCTGCTAACTTTGGCTGCAGAGTCGGGTGTACAACCCGCTGCACCTCCGTCCATGGCACCACCACCATTCAATCGTCCCGCTGCCGAATCGGTAGACGGCTTACCACCGCTGCGCATTGGTGGTCCTCCGGTCGACAACACGGCAATTGATGAAGAGGGAACCATCACGCTAGCTAGGCTAGTCGGTTACAGCATCGTGCTAGGCATTGTGCTGTCTTACATTTGCTTTGGCAGCATCAAAATCACCGTGATGGTGTTCATCGTAGGTGGTTGCTCCGCCATGCTAAGCATGGCGATGGTTTGGTGGACATCTGGCAAGGTCGATGCGATCCTTCTCAGCATGCCATCGCTTGTGTATGTCCTGGGAATATCAGGAGCAATTCACGTCGTGAACTATTATCGCGACGAGGTTCGAATTCGCGGCAAAACAGGCGCACCTGGGCGTGCCTTGCGGCACGCCATTTTGCCTTGTTCACTGGCATCGCTGACAACGGCTATTGGGCTCGCCTCGCTGTTCACCAGCAACTTGGCACCAATCAGCAATTTTGGCTTCTATTCGGCGATTGGCGTTCTGATGACGCTCGCCATCCTGTTTTCGTACCTGCCAGCTGCCTTGCAGGTGTTTGCGCCGAAAATTTCAGCGACTGACGATGACGCGAGCAGTCAGCAACCCGAACCGGAAAGTCGGCTGTCGGATTGGTGGGCTGCCGTCGGCCGCTGGATCACCGGACACCACGCCTTTGTGAGCACTGTCTGCCTTCTGATCCTCGCAGTCTGCTCTCTTGGCCTTCTGAATATCAAAACCTCTGTTCAATTATTGAAGCTATTTGATCCACAGTCGCGGATCATCCATGACTACGGCTGGTTGGAAGATAACTTCGGAAAATTAGTTCCCATGGAACTCATTGTCCGCGTCCCCCCTGAGATGCAGGCTGAGTATGTAGCAGGCGTCGAAAACAACAACAAACAGGGTGCTGACCAACAGGAGAATCAAGCTTCAATCCAAGCACTAACGATGCTCGAACGAGTCGAGGCCATTTCACGGATCCGTACGGTGGTCAACCGAACTCTTGGCGAGACTGGTCGTGGGGTCGTTGGCCAAGTCATGAGTGCTGATACCGTTCTTCCACCATTGCCAGACCCCAGCAACAGCTACAGTCCGATCCGAGCGAAGTTCAATCGCGAAATCCTGGCAGGCCGAAGTGACTTACAGGAAAATGACTACCTACGATTAGAGAAATCAACAGACGCTGTCGATAACGAGCTTTGGAGAATCAGCCTTCGAGTCGCTGCTTTGTCGGACGTCGATTACGGGCGATTCATCTCCACCCTCAGAGAATCTGTCGAACCAGTTCTGCGGGCTTATGACACACGCGATGAAATCCTTCGACTTCTGACCACTGATAAAAACGGTGCTCGAAAGAAACTTGATACCAAGTCACAAGTCTTGGTAATCAGTCCCAACCGGCCAAAAACCCTTGAAACCGCTGATCTGATTTTGCCTGACGGTGAAATCAATCAGGAAGCTACCTATGCTGCGACCCTTGCGGAATTGCTAAGCGGGGAACGAATTGAGTCTCCAAAATGGATCGATGTTTCACCGCAAAAAGCGGAGGCAATGAAATCCAATCCCAAGTGGCGTGAATCACTGGAACGGTTCGATGCGATTGTCTGGTTGGGAAGTGATGTCTTCGCACTTGATGACTTCGAGTCGTCTTCGAATTTGATTGATGCAAGAAGCATTCGTGACAAGGAAATTACTCCAACATTAACCGCAAATCGTGTCCCTGATGTGGATGGGAGTGGCCCAATACAAGTGATCTACACGGGTGTGGTTCCCGTTGTTTACAAGGCCCAACGAACTCTCTTAACAAGCTTAACGCACTCCATTGCGATGGCGTTTGTATTAATCGCGTTAGTCATGGTATGGCTGCTGAACCCCGGGCGTATGCCAGTGGGATGGATGAAGCCAAGTAACATTGCCAATGGCTTGGCAGCGGGTTTGGTTTCGATGATCCCCAATGTCTTCCCCGTGCTGATTGTGTTCGGCGTAATGTGTCATCTGAAAATCGAAATTGACATCGGGACAATGATGACCGCATCCGTAGCAATGGGTGTAGCTGTTGACGACACCATTCACTTTCTTTCCTGGTTCCGTGCTCATTTGGATGAGGGAATGAGCCGGGCGGAAGCAGTGATCCAATCTTATCGCAGGGTTGGCCCGGCAATGACTCAAACCACGATTGTTGGAGGTCTTGGTCTCTTCGTTTTTGCCTTGTCAACCTT
>Ga0315315_10004095_pt1 | contig 13451 bp, 12 predicted proteins | sample M140m3416metaG_FD_203699 | JGI IMG/M metagenome (GOLD analysis project Ga0315315, IMG submission 203699) | Ammonia-oxidizing marine archaeal communities from Monterey Bay, California, United States - M1 40m 3416 | ecosystem: Environmental > Aquatic > Marine > Intertidal zone | place: USA...
CGCCACAAGGGGCGGGACTAGTCAGGCTTCGAGTTCGGGTATAAACCCAAACATCAGCGGTAATTTCTCATGGTTATTTTTAGTTTGTCATCTCAGATCGAATCTGTTCGCGTAGCAGGTCAATGGGAATAGTCTTGCCCCTCTTGCGGAATCCCCAATATGTCCAACCGTTGCACGATGGCGCGCCTTCCAATACCGCACCGACTTGGTGAATAGATCCAACGATATCTGTGCCTACTAAGGTTCCATCTGCGCGGACTTTTGCGGTATGGCGACCATTCAAAGCATAAAGTTTTTCGCCGGGTTCCAGCATTCCACGTTCTACCAATTGGCCGAATGGAACACGCGGCGCAGCGCGTTTTGATATAGATACTTCTAATGATGCTTTATCAAGCGCATTGATCGCATTGATTCTTTTTGTGGCTATCTTTCGATAGGCTTCCTCGCGTTCAATCCCAATGAAATTGCGACCTAGCTTCTTGGCGACAGCACCTGTGGTGCCAGTCCCAAAGAACGGGTCTAGAATGACGTCGCCCGTATTTGTGGAGCCGATAATCACACGATGCAACAAGCTTTCTGGTTTTTGCGTTGGGTGTGCTTTGTTGCCATCTTCGTCTTTCAAACGTTCGTGCCCGTTACAAATCGGAAGCAGCCAATCGGAACGCATTTGTACGCCGTCGTTGAGGGCTTTTAGTGCTTCGTAGTTAAAAGTTGGTTTAGACTTCTCAGATTTTCCCGCCCAAATCATTGTTTCATGTGCGTTGGTTAAACGTGCGCCACGAAAGTTTGGCATTGGGTTGGTTTTGCGCCAAATTACATCGTTCAAAACCCAGAAATTAGCATCTTGCAAAGCTGTGCCGACGCGGAAGATATTGTGATAAGAACCGATGACCCAAATTGCACCATTTGGCTTTAGGACTCGACGTGCAGCGCGCAGCCATTCCTTCGAAAAAGCGTCATAAGTACGAAAGTTGTCAAATTGGTCCCAGTGATCGTCCACACCATCAACTCTAGAATTATCGGGGCGGCGCAATTCACCTTTGAGCTGCAAATTGTAAGGGGGATCAGCGAATACTAGATCCACTGACTCAGCTGGAAGCGCATCCATTATTTCGACGCAATCACCAGACAAAATCTGGTCTAGCGGCAGAGTCACCTCGCCGGTTGGTTTCTTTGTATTGGTCATTACTGCCTCGTCATCGCGCAAATTTTTAATGCGTCGTTGAGGCAAACATCAGGCATCGGGTAACCGATGTCAAATTTAATTCTTGTTAAAAATCAGGCGTTTTTGGGGCACACAAGATGTTGTTGATTGGCTTGAAGGAACGACGATGATGTTGTGTTACTCCATAGTTTTTCAGTCCGTCTTGGTGAGCTTTTGTGCCATATCCTGCATTATTTTCCCAGCCATATTGAGGAAACTGTTGCGAAAGTGACACCATAATGTGGTCCCGTGTGACCTTGGCGACGATGGATGCTGCTGCAATAGACAAGCACCGCGCATCACCTTTGATCAGACATTCTGATGGTATGGACAAATTAGGAGGTGCTTTATTTCCATCGATTAGCGCAAAGTCTGCAGGTGTATTCAATTGCTCAAGCGCAAATTTCATTGCTAGCAAAGACGCTTGCAGGATATTGAGGCGGTCAATTTCCTCAGCACTGACATGGGCAATACCAACATCGGCACTGTTGAGAATTGGTTCATATAATGTGTTTCTTTCTTTTGCTGAGAGGGTTTTGGAGTCTGCCAAACCTTGCGGAATATTTGAAGGATCTAGTACGACAGCACAGGCTGTTACTGGGCCAGCCCAGGAGCCGCGCCCAACTTCATCTACACCGGAGATGCGGGCGCTAGCACCCAATTGGGCACGAAGGTTTTGTTCAATATTGGGATCAATCATGTCGCCTTTCGTGCCGGCTGTGTGCGCCTTTTGCAAGTCAAACTGGTATGAAAGGGCAGTTCTGTCACTTTCTGCCCTTACTAAATCCTTTGACGTTAGGTCTAGTATCCGTGCTGGCGCAAGCACCGTTTGGAATAAAACTTAACCCAGCCATCATTTGTCCAGCGCTGGCGTAAACATGTACGAGGTTTATAATGATTGTGATGCACATGTTTTGATCCTGCATGATGATGATGGTGGTGTTTCTTCTTTTTGTGGGAGTGCGCTCTTTGGGGATCAGTTTCAGGCGAATGGCGTTCGACACGCCATTGTTTTTTATTGTCGCTAACTTCATTTGCTATGGCACTGGCGATCCCGATAGTGGCTAAGCCTATAAGGAAGCGGTCCACGTTATCTTTGGCCATTGCAGCCGGTGTGGCTAAGGGTGCAGCAGCAATTGAAAGAGTGAGAAAACTGGTTATTGTATATTTGCGAAGCATCTTTTCTTCCTTTTAATGGGTGCTCTCAAATTGAGTGCGCTTGATGAAGCAAATGTGACCTCAGCCACTGATGTCAGACAAAAACAACTGCATGTTATGTGATATCATTATGAAATTGAGGGTTTGATATTGAATAATGCGGTAGGATTGCGCACGGTTACTTTTATGAAACATATTTTTCTCATATGTGTTATGGTCATGAGCCTGTTTTTGCCCCAAATGCTTACTGCGCAGTCTCATTGTTACGTTGATTATAAAGCAAAGCGTTCTGACGGTGGGGCGTTGCATTTGCATTATGGTATAATGAAGCTGGACAGTAGCGATTGTTCTAACAAGTCGCGGCGCAGAAATGTTGTCAGCCAGCGGATTGCAGTAGGCGGTTGGTCGCTTTTGACAGTCATGTCTGCTTTCGATGAAAGTGGCCTAAAGCAAAGACAGGACAATGTTGGACGATACTTCCTTAAATATTAAGCTAAAAACATCGCGCTATAGATCGAATAATTTGGTCATATGGGGATCGATTCTGATCCTTTTACTAATTCTTGCGTCTGCCGTTGTCTTGTTCTTGTCTTTGCCGGACGCCAACGCATTCAACGATCGCGTGGAGCGTATATTTTTAGAAAATGATGCAATAACTACGACAGAGCAGGTAAAGTTGCTGGAAATTATGGCCCAATCTGGGACGGCCTTTGCAGGAGTATTAGAAGGCTACCGTTTGATCATCTTCATCTTGTTGCTATTGGCATCTGCGTTGTTGCTGTCGGCCCTTTATTTTTTGTTTACCAACTACGGTCTATCCAGACGGCTCGATCAAATTCAACAGTTTGGCATTCACATTAACAGCCTTATCGTTAGCCGTGATGAACAAGTTGTCTATATCAATAATATGGAATTTGAACTTACTGAGAGCATTATGGAAACCCTATCAGTTTTATGTGAAGCGCGCCTTGATGATGAAGTTATGTCAGGTGCGGAGTTGGAGGCGATGATTTCAGGTAAACGTGCCATTGACTGTGAGGAGGCAGCTGGAGCAACTCGTGTAAAACGTTTGCGTGACCAATTGGGTAACCAAGTCGTTAGCCAGTTGTTGGTGAAAAACATTCCACGCAAAGGCTATATGTTGTCTATTGAACGCGATGCGATTCGAATGTTGTAAAATTTTGCTAGGCGTTATTCTGGCCACTTTAGAATTGCTCTGAAACGTTCCTCTATATGCTTAAATTCTAAAGTTCCCTTGTGCGCTAACGCAACTTGATTGACTATAGCGAGGCCAAGGCCTGTACCCCCATTTGTTCGTGCAGAGTCTCCGCGGGCAAATGGTCTGATGAGTAAATTGACCTCGTCTGGAGCGATTCCCAAACCTGCATCGCTTACATCTATTGTCAAAATTCCATTGCTGCGCCGCGCTCTTATTTCGATCGGTGGGATGCCGTGAATGCTTGCGTTTATTACCAGATTGCTTACGCCGCGAAGGACTGCGCTGTGTTTCAAAACAACATGCATTTCAGCAGGGCATTCAATCTTGGTGGACGTATCGACAGAGCTGATTATAACTGCCTCGTGCAGCAGCGACTTGAGATTGACTGTTTGCATTTGTTCTTTCGAAAAGCCACGCGCATATTCGAGGAATTGAGCCATCATTGTCTCAATCCGTGACACCTGCCGCTCTGCTGAGATCAATAATTCCGGATCCGCGCCGTGAAGCATCGTAAGCGACAAGCGTAGCTTGGTTAAAGGGGTACGCAGATCGTGGCTGACACCCGCGAGCATGACAGCCCTGTCCATTTCAGCCATTTGCATCGTTTCCGACATCTGATTGAGCGCACGCGCGATGGCGGCAATCTCACGTGGACCATCCTCATCGAATTTATGCAGATTTGTTCCACTCTCTACGTGATCAATGCCGTCCTCAAGCATTTTCAGTGGGAGTGCAAGATGACGCTGCAAGAACACACCGCCGATGAGACTGCTAAAAAGCGCGACAGTAAACACGCCTGCGAAGGCTTTGATCGGATCGCGTTCAGGAGTGGTGCGAAATGAAACCCAAATCGGTGGCTTACTTTCTGTCAGCTGAACCCAAAGCCAGCCATCGTCGCCAACACGCCAGTCTTTTGTAACACCGCCATGGTTATACGCCTTTAGCTCCCTTAAAAAAAACCTCCCGGGAATAGTTTGTGGCTGCGCGGTTCCACTCGGAGCATCGCTTGACACCTTCACATTTAGCTGAGGATGACTGTTGAATAACTGCAGGGTTTTTACACGTTCCGAGGCGTCTATCCCGTCAGCCAAAACCGCGAGCACTTCGGTTAAACCAACAGTTACGAGCGCGGCACGCTGGGCCTCGGGCCTAATAAAAAAGAAAACAAGAAGGCTTAATGACAACACCAGCGCGAATAGTATGGAGACCAAAAGGACAGCGATATTCTGTCCAAGAAGCGTTCTAATCATGACGAGCTGCCAAGACATACCCGACACCTCTTATCGTTTTGATTAATAAGGGTGTATTGCTGCGATCTTCTATGGCGCGTCTGAGCCGCGTAATCTGGACATCAATAGCCCTATCGCTGACCTCTGCATTGCGCCCAAAGGCACGATCGATCAATTGCGCGCGCGTCAATGGATGTCCTGCGCTTTGTGCAAGGGTCGCAAGCAAAGTAAATTCTCGGCTGGAAAGCTTGATGGTGTTGCCTGACTTGTGAACAGACATCTCAGCTATGTTGATTGTAAGTGGTCCCACACGAAACACCGCTTCAGTGTTTGGCTGCCCTGTGCTGCGCGTGCGTCTGAGAACTGCGTTTAATCGGGCTACCAACTCGCGAGGTTCAAACGGTTTACCTAAATAATCGTCGGCACCTGTTTCAAGCCCGACAATCCGGTCAATCGGATCTCCTCGCGCAGTAAGCATAACAATTGGTGTCGAGGTTCCCTGTGCTCGCAAACGCCGACATACGGTCAAGCCGTTCTCGCCAGGCATCATCAGATCAAGCACAATTGCATCCGGTGGATTGCGCGTCAGTTCGCGCTCTAACGCAGCCCCACCGTCGACTGTACGGGTCTCAAACCCGTGCTCTGTCAGGAAGCGTTTCAGTAAAGCCCTAAGTTCGGGGTCGTCATCCACGACAATTATGCGATCTGGTTTGGTGTTCATAAAGCGCAATATCACACAGTTTCGCCATCCATGGCAGCCTTTATGTTTCAAAGAAAGACAAATCAGCCAATCTGAAACAGATTGAAACAAATTACGCGCTGAGTGCAACACGCCTGAAATAGATTGATGCTAGGGCTGCCTGAGTTTATTAATAAAAGGCGTTCAAAATTGTTACCACGTAACTTCTCAAATACATTTACCACATCGCTGGTCGTGACTATTGGTCTCGTCGTTGCGCCCGCCGCAACCGCGCAGTTAGCCTCCAAACAAGCGATTGCAAATTTCCAAATGGCGGATGCTAATTCTGATGGTTCTTTGTCTCAAGCCGAGTTTACAGCATTCATTGACCTCAATGCAGCCTCAAAGATCCGACAATCACGTCGTGTCCAAAAACTAGGGCTCTATAAAAGAGCATTCGCCCATCTTGATGCCAACTCAGACGGTCTTGTTTCTGGGGCAGAATTGCAAAACGCAACATCTGGCTAACACCAGCAGCACGAATAATTTTATGCGCTATAACACATCAAATGGAAATCTAATGCTCCGTTCTATCCTTAGCAAACTGCTGATCCTACCGCCGATTGTTTTGGCCCTAATGGTTGTGAACTGGATGAATAATCAGCCAAAAGCGAATGGACGCGAGCGCGAGGAGATCGGTTATCCGGTCAGCTTTGTGAAGGTAATGCCGCGGGTTGTTTCAGCTGAGGCTCGTGGCTTCGGGCGCGTTGAAACGACACGCTCGTGGTCTGGGGTGGCCGAGGTTGAGGGTCGGTTGGTGGTCTATGACGACGACTTGCAAGTGGGCAAGATGGTAACTGCAGGCGATCTTCTGTTCGAGATCGACCCACGTGATTATCAAATTAACGTTGCCCAACGCGAGGCCGATGTGTTGCGCGCGCAAGCAGACATTCAAGCGCTGCAAGTCAACGCGAGCAATACGCAAGCCTCGCTTGATGTTGAGCGCAAAATTCTTGAAATTTACCGCGCTGATCGTGATCGCTTAGAGAAACTCATCAAAGGTGGATCCGTTGCGGCCACAGAGTTGGATAGCGCCAAGCGCACTTTTCTATCACAGCAATCTGCAGTCACTTCGCTTGAGGCAACCTTGGCCTTGGTCGCGCCTGATCTTCGCTCTGCCGAGGCAGTCTTGGCTAAGGCGCAAGCTGATCTGGAAAGTGCAGAGCGCGATCTGGCGCGCACCCGGGTGCTCGCTCCGCTCGATGGTCGCGTAAGTGAGCGCCGCGCGAGCGCGTCGGAGTATGTGCGACCGGGGGATACATTGATAACGCTCGAAACTGTCAACACGGTAGAGATCAAAGCGGCCTTTCAACCTAGCGATTTCGCGCAGCTCGTTGAAGCAGTGAATACAAGTCAGTCACCCGAACAAGAAAATCAAAATGTTGGTACTTTGAGCCGTGCAGGAGCTACATTGCAAGCTCAGGTCATCACGCAATTTGGTGGTGGAACCGCTCGTACATGGCCTGCAATTATCACGCGGGTCACAGGGCAAATAGATGAAAGCACGGGTGCAATTGGGGTCGTTGTTCAAGTTGAGAACACGGTGAAATCTCCACAAGACCCAGCGGCCCCTCCCCTCATCTCTGGTGGTTTTGTTGAGGTCATCTTGACAGGTCCACCCATCGATGATGTGCTTTTGGTGCCGGAACGGGCGCTGCGATATGAAGCGGGCACGACCTATCTCTATGTTGCTAATTCAGACAACCGCCTCGTGCGACGCGATGTTATCATTGGCACCGTTTATGGCGACCAATTGGAGATACGTGAGGGCTTGAGCAGCGGAGCACGCGTTGTGCTCTCCGATCCAAGCCCAGCGACGATAGGGCTTTTGCTTGAACTTGTCGAACTGGGTGTCGAGCATGGAAGCAACCAGCCATGATCGGCTTTTTCGCACGCCACCCAGTCGCTGCCAATCTGTTCTTGATCGCGGGATTATTCTTAGGGTTAAGCGCCATTGGGGGTATGGAGCGCGAGACATTTCCTGAATTTTCGGCCTCGCGCGTTTCGGTAACGGTGGCGTACCCCGGTGCTACAGCGCAAGACGTAGATCAAGAAATTTGCAAATTGCTGGATGACGGTTTGCGTGCTGTGAACGGTTTGGACGACATGACATGTCAGTCCGTTCCGGCCCGCGCGAGTGCCACCCTAATAATGGCCGAAGGCGGTGATATCACGCAGTTCTTCAATGACATTTTTTCAGAAGTTGCTGCTATACAAGATCTGCCAGATGGCGCTGAAGAACCAAGCGTTTCGATTGCGGGTCGCACAGAACAGATTGCGCTTTTGGCGGTTTCGGGCCTTGCGTCGGATGAAGCATTGGTGCGCTACGCGGGTGCGCTTGCAGCTGATTTGGCGTCTCTCTCAGGGGTGGCATCTGCAACTGTTCGCGGTGTCTCAACCTTGGAATACGTGGTGCATTTGGATGACGTTGCCCTTCAGCGCTACGGCCTGTCCCCAAAAGACGTTGCCGACGCGATATCAAAGCGCTCGACCTCCAGCCCGCTCGGAACTGTCGAGACAGCCGCGGAAAACTACAGCCTGCGCATCGACGGCAGACAGCGCAGTGTTGCGGATCTAAAAAAGCTGACCATCATAGAGGGTAGCGCCGGCGATACTGTGCGCTTGTCTAACGTTGCGAATGTGACACTTGCACTGGCGGATGCGGCGCTGTGCTCAGAAATCGAGGGTCAGAAGGCCGCGATTATCACGCTCAACAAAACCTCTGATGACGACGCAATCGAAGCCTACGCAACTGTAGAAAGCTACCTTGCAAAGCTTAGAACACAGATTGGCGGAGGTCTGGAACTTACAATTATTAATAATTCGACAGAGGTGATTTCTGACCGCATCACGCTCGTTCTGAAAAATGCCCTTCAATCCTTGGCACTGGTTTTCATCATCATGTGTCTGTTTTTTTCATTGCGGGATGCTTTGTGGATCTCAATGGCGCTGCCGTTTTCCTTTTTGCTTGGGCTTTTCATCATGGGCGCGCTCGGAGTGACCATCAATGTCATCTCGGTTCTGGCGCTTTTGATGTCCATCGGCATCATCATGGACGACAGTATCGTAATCGCCGAAAATATCGACAAATGGCGTGACACGCTTCCGCCGAAAGAAGCAGCGGTCAAAGGCACAAGTGAAGTTATAGTTGGCCTGGTATCGTCGTTTCTGACCACGGCTGCCGTCTTTGGCCCGTTGATGTTTCTGTCAGGAGAGATCGGGTCAATTTTGAAAGTGATCCCGATTGTCTTGCTGGTCACGCTATTAGCCTCGCTTGTAGAGGCCTTCTTGATCTTGCCCAATCACCTGTCTCATGCCGTGCCGCGCACAAGTGACACCCGCAAACGAATGATCCCGCGCCTGTTAGAAGCTTTTTGTGATCGCGGCATCGTTCCGCTCGTCACATTCATGACGCGGTGGCGCTATGCGACATTGGGTGCGACGATCGGTGCGTTCATCCTGTGCATCGGATTGGTGACTTCAGGACAAGTTCGTTTGATCGGCTTTCCCCAAACCGATGCCGATACCCTTGAAATACGTATCGCACTCACGCCGGGTTTGCAGTTTGATCAAACGCAAAGTGCAGTGGCCAAAGTGCTAGCTGGAGTCGAGCAGATAGATGCGCGTTACACGCCCGGCACCAATGGCGCGTTGCCTTTGGTAGAGCGTGTCCTGGTTGAATATGGCCGCAACAGCGACGTCAGCAACAATGGCCCACACACTGCAACGATCACAGTGGATATGCTGACAAGCGAAAGGCGCAATGTGTCATCCGCCGAACTTCTCGACACTGTAAAAGCAGCCACTGGACCAATCCCCGATCTGTCCCAGATCAACTATACTACAACCAGCGTGACGCCTGGCGGGAGTGACATTGATATCTCAGTCATGTCACAGGATATAGATGATTTGGCGGTGGCGTCTTCAGAATTGTTGACCGCTTTGGCCGCGCGCAGCGATGTACGATCTGTCTATTCTGACTTCACGTTAGGCCAGAACGAAGTGCAATTGATGCTCACCGCGTATGGCAGCTCGCTCGGCCTGACCACGTCGGGGTTGTCAGAGCAATTGCGCACCTCGTTCACAGGTACGACCACAGATACGTTCCGAGTGGGGCAAACCGGTTTCGACGTCATAGTAAGGCAACCAGATGTGGCCGAAAGCCTGACTGCTTTGCGCGCCTTGCCTGTCACCTTGCCAACCGGAGAACAAGCCGCGCTGTCGCGCGTTGCGGACATTTCCGAGGCATCGACATTTTCGCAGATCACTCGCGAAAATGGCCTTGCCCGGGCACGTATCATCGGCGAGATCGACCGAAATGTGCAAACCGCCAATGGCATTAGTGAAATCGCTCTAAGGCAGCTCGCACCGGACATCGCGGCCAAATATCCGAATGTTACTTTTTCCGTCGGCGGCGCGACGGAGAGTCAGGCAGAAACGCAAGGCTCGATCTTTAGCGCCTTGGCCATTGGGCTTGTGGTGGTTTATCTCGTGCTGGCCTTCCAGTTCAGAAGCTATGTTCTGCCGATCTTCATCATGACGTCGATCCCTTTTGCTCTCATCGGTGTCATCTTGGGTCATTTGGCAATCGGCATTGATATGTCAATGCCCTCTGTGATCGGTTTTGCGTCACTGGCCGGCATAGTCGTGAATAACGCGATCCTGTTTGTCGGCTTTTTTGAGCAGAACGCACAAAATACGGATCATGTGACAGCGGCTGTTGAAGCCATGCGTCGTCGTTTCAGACCGGTTTTGCTTGCCTCGACCACGACATTCATCGGCCTTTTGCCGGTGGTTTTTGAAACCTCCCCCTCGATGGTGACGATTGTCCCTGTTGTTGTCTCCGTCGCCTTTGGTGTTCTGGCTTCACTAGTTCTGGTGGTGCTGGTTTTCCCCGCCGTCTTGGCCTCCTATTTCGACTTCGCCAACGTCGAGCGTTGGATCGAAGGCGGCCGAGCAACAGTTGAAAAAGGAAATTTCGCTCAATGAAAACTCAATTCATCCTGAGCACGGTGCTGGCTCTTTCCCTGTCCGCCTGCACAGCTGTTGGGCCCGATTTTACGCCACCAAGCATGAACATGCCTGCCGCATTTACAGTAGGGGGTGGCTCATTGTTCCAGTCTCCCGAATTGCAGATGTGGTGGCGCGAGTTGAAGGATCCGCTGTTGAACGATTTGGTTGCTCAAGGGCTCGCAAACAATCTGACAATTCAAACCAGCCTCGCCCGCATTCGCAAATCCGAAGCACAACTGCGCGCAACTGGAATCAATGCACAAACCACAGGCAATCTCACCAGCTCAGTCAACCGCACTGGTGTGGATAATCTGCCTACAACAACGAACGACACGAGCAGCCTAGGTGGAACATTCGTGATTGATTTGTTTGGCGGCATAAAGCGTGGTCAAGAACAGGCCGCCGCCAATCTGGAAGCCTCAGGTTTCAATTTGGGTGACGCGCGCGCAGCCGTGACACAATCCATCGTCATGCACTATGTTTCTGCACGCTTCGCTCAAGAGGCCGCCGCCTTGACCCGCAAAACTGTTGCCAGTCGTGAGCAAACCCTCTCATTAGTGCGCGCCAAAAGACGGGCAGGCACGGCATCAGAATTTGAAATTGTGCAAACGGAAGCGGACCTATTTACGGCTAAGGCAGATTTGCAAGGATATCTTTCAAATTTTGAGAGTTCTGTTTTTGCGATGACTACCGTGCTAGATGCCGACCCTGCTCCGACCCTGCTCAAGATGCAGCGCGGTGCACCACAAGCTAGCCCTAGAGGGACCAGTCTGCTCGGAAAACCAGCAGATTTACTCCGTAATATCCCCAGTGTACGCGTTGCAGAAAGCACTTATGCAGCTGCCGTCGCAGGATTGGGTGTGCAAGAGGCTAAGCTTTTGCCATCCCTGACGATTTCAGGCAAGCTGACGGTGAACGATCCGAAGTCTTGGAGCTTTGGACCTGCGATTTCGCTCCCGGTGTTCAATCAGCCTGCATTAAAGGCAAACCGAGACGCACAAATCGCAGTAGTCGAAGAAGCTATGCTCAACTGGCGGGCCGCAGTTCGCGCTGCGGTGGGGGATGTAGAAACCCAATCACACAGCTTGCTCCGTTCGAATAGACAAGTCTCGCTACTGCGTCTTGCAATTGGATCAAGTGAGAAGGCTTTAGCGTTAAATAAGGCTAATTTTGAAGCTGGAAGATCTTCGCTTATCGAATTGCTTGACGCTGAGCGCACAACCTCTGCCCGTCGTTTGGCACTGGCTTCAGAAGTGCAAAGCGCAACTATTGAATGGGCTAACTTGCAGGTGGCTTTGGGACGTGGATGGAAGATTAAACAATAATCTGACTTGAATTCTCTGGCAAACAAGAGGCTCAAATAAAACTCTCTATGTTGTCAAATTGAGCCGAGAGACAGTTTACGACCCTGAAAGGTTTTGAACTAAAAGCTGGTGCCTTGGGACAATATTGATTTGCTTCATATAATGAGTGAGCTCCATTAAAGAATGAAGAAATTTTCATTCTCAATCAGTAAACAGGTTCGTGATTTCATCATCGTCCCCATACACTCTCATATCTTTAGTTAACACAAAGGGGCTACGTTTTTTTTGAGGTTTTGCAAAGTCGGCTAATGTCTCCGTAAATTTTCGCCATACTTCATTCACGTCAGCCCGGCTTTTTTTAAGTTCAGCTTTGAGTTCGGTTACCTCTTTTTTCAATTGTTCTTTATCGTGCTCTGATGCTTCCAGCCTCTGTTTAATGAAATTAAGCTCTAACTGTGCTCTTAGCGCGTCTAGTTCATGCTGTGAGGTGAACATTGAAGAAGGGATGTCTCTTGTGTTTTCACTTCTAACTTGAGGACTCCGCTCTTCACGTGCTTTCATCCAGTTCGCCAGATCACTAGGCCGGATCGCCCAATGGTTCTGATTATTACGGTGGGCTGCTAATTCTAAACTTTTTATGTTGTTCATGATTGTTTTACGACTTACGCCAGCTTTTATTGCCGCTGCTTGAGGTGATAACATCATCGAAATAAAAGCCCAATTAACCAGTGAGGTGTATCACATGTATCAGCGGGAACTCCCACCAACAAGGGAATGATGTTTTTTGAGTTTACCGTCCATTTGAGCGTAATAATCTCATACTCTCCGCTCTGATTGAATTAAGGTCCATGGTAATTGTCTGAACAGCCGTTAAATATGTTAGACTTACAAATAACACGTTGCTCACTTTCATTTGCGACAACAGTAATCAATGGAGATTGAGGTTAGGGGCAATTCTGTCGTGGGTATTGGAAGGTGAGGAAAAAATTTGTTGTGAGGAAAAATAATTATACGTGCTTCGGAAGTTGAAACTAATTTTTTAAGAAGGAACACATCACAGCTATTTTTATAAACTCAAATCTGGAAGTAAGTTTTTGCGCATCATAGACCCTAAACTATGCGGCTGTTTGTTTTTGATGTTGTTAGCGCCATCCTTTCGTCCTCAACGGCAAGCCATCTAGTATTCAATAATTTGTTCCATTGCCCCTTGTGCCCTCATGCCACAATAAGAGTTGCACTGTCGTGTAGGATTCAGTGAAAGGCCATTTCGTCCCAACTCTATACGAAGAGTGCATGCTGATACATTATCTTGATAAATCCACTGTCCATTAACTTTATCAGCGTGCCCTGATAGAGAACACATGTGAGCGTTTGCGCCGATATAATCGAAGTTAAACGCCATTGCGCCAGATATACTAACTCCACGAAAACTTGATCCTCCCCGAAACCAACTCACACATTGACCCCAGTCACTGAGCTGAGTTTGAGGAGGACAAATACCGGAAATAGGATCTCCCTCATAAACAAATGATGCAAAATTCCGCCCAAGTGTGAGAAAAAAAACCCCGTCAGAAATCTCTTCCAA
>Ga0315315_10004098_pt1 | contig 13449 bp, 24 predicted proteins | sample M140m3416metaG_FD_203699 | JGI IMG/M metagenome (GOLD analysis project Ga0315315, IMG submission 203699) | Ammonia-oxidizing marine archaeal communities from Monterey Bay, California, United States - M1 40m 3416 | ecosystem: Environmental > Aquatic > Marine > Intertidal zone | place: USA...
TAATTCATCAGCATCTCTAAGTCTAATGTAAAGACTAAACCATTTGTCTAGTTCTTTTTTAAGTTTACTAATTGACTTCATATACTTTTAATCAAATTAGCCACTACTTTCCAATCCTCAACTGTGCTAGTATTTTTATTTTTATATAATTCTCTTAATGAATTTAGAGCTTCATCTGCTCTGTGCTTTTTTGTTTTATTAGTCTTTTTTAGATTGACAGGAAGTCTGTCTGTAAGATCCCACTCAATAACATTCCTACCAGTAATACTACATTTTTTTTCTCCTTTTTCATATATAACTCCTAAATCTCTCAGTTCTGTGAACCTAGAACTAACTCCAAATACTCCAAATGTAGTTTTGGCGTTTCTTATTGCTTCAGAAGAGGTGCAAGGTGCAGTAGATAATAATGCTTCATAAACCTCTAATCTTCTTTTGCTTAACAATCCCTCTTGTTTAATTTTCTTGTAGCAGTCTATTGATGTTTGTCTTGTATTCATAATGATAATAGTATTTCTTTACATAATTCATAAGGAATTTTACTTCTTTCATAATTATTTTTTAATCCCTGTGTTCCTGTTCTAGATCCTCTTGGAGCTGATTCGTGATGACATTTTTTATTGCCATTAAAACATTCTTGTTTAGGTTGCCAGCCATTTTTATTAAAAAGTGAGTAGATGTGATTGCTCCAGATGTCAGTTGGTTTAGCCCTTGTATCTCCATAACGACAATACCAAACAGTTGTTCTTGGTATTCCATTCATAAAAAACATTTTACGCATATAACCTCTTGGGTTTTCTATAAAATATTTACAATCAAATTCTTTAATTAATTTCAAAACATTTATTACTAGTCTATCACTTTTAGCAGCAAAATCAGTTTTTGGTTTCCCCATATCTCTATGGTGTCCAATAGCGGCTATTGAATATGTAGTGCAAGGCGGACTAGCCCATATAACATCAGGAATAAAAGGTATGTCATCTTTAGTTAAAAATTCAATATCTTTAACTAAGTCAATTCCCTTAAAATTATTTATATCAACTGAAAATACTTTATAGCCTAGTTCCTCAGCTACCTTGCCTATTGACCTACTGCCTGCAAATAGCTCTAACACTTTCATCTTAGCTCTCTTATTATCCACATTGCGATAGCTGATATTATTACCCACCCAATCATTTGAGTAGTTTTGGTTCAGGTCTGTAATGGGGTACTTGTTTAGGGTTTTCTCCGCTATCAACTTTTGCTCTTGCTTCCCATATTATATCTTTGTAACTTTTTAACCATCTAATATAAACTGGAATATTAAAGTGTATAAAATTGCCTTGTATATCTGATCTAATTCCTTCATAAAAAGCATTTTCAGCATCTTCAATGTAAAAATTTTTATAAATTCTTTTCAAGTCTTTTACTAAGTCCTTTGACATTATCATAATTGTATCTTCTTCAATATTGTTTTGTCCTAATCCAATATATGTTTTACTTACTAAATCCACAGAACTTGTTAATAGTTCTTCTTCAGTCATTGTTTTAATTGCTCTCATTTTTTAATTGTTTTAATAGTCTTGCTTTTACATTAATATTTTTTTGTAGGTGTTGCTGTATCTTGCTCATTGTTTGAGGTTTATTCCAAGCCTTATCATTTTTTTGCCATCTTGCTAATCTTCTTTTAATGTCAAAAGTGCTTTGCATTTCAAACTTCATCTTAGTGTTTGATTTGTTTGTTTCAGTCCAGTAATCTGTAAATGATTTTTTAATACTAATATCATAATCTAATAAAGAAACATCATTTAAAAATTTTTGCTCTCTTATATATATATTATTACTTGTATTATTAATACTTGTATTGTTATCTTTAACAATTTTGTTAATAGGCTCTTTAATATCTTTATTTATACCCCCCCCACACAATTGTAAATACCTCTTATCAATTTCTTTAGTACCATTTTTGTAAACAATATTTCTATTAATAAAGCCATTTTTTACTAAACTACTAATCCATCTACTTATTGTTACTGTTGACACTTCATAAAGATTTGCAAAGTATTTGTTACTTGCCCAACAGGTATTATCTTTTTGAGACAAAGCAGTAATCTCTGCATAAAGTAATTTAGCATTAGGTGTTAAGTCTTTACTATATCTTACCTCAGCAGGAATAACTGCATAGTAGTTTGGTTTGGTCATATAATTTCTAAGTTGTAATTGCAATCTGTCATGGCAAACTTACACTTTTCTAATTGATTGTAGAAGTCTTTATAAGAAACCTTAACATCATATTCGGCTCTGCCTGATGTAACCCTGATAATGGTATTGTATTTTTCGCTATTAGTTACCCCATTTTCTTTTAAATACTTTTCTAATTGTTTATTATATACAAAAGTCCTTTTAGAACCCTGCAAATTAGAGTAAGCATTATAAACCATGTTAAACATTTCACGGTATTTAGGAAAAGATCTATAATTAGATTCGTGCATTTTTTCATAGTGATATATAGAAGCCCTATCTCTTTTTAGCTCTTTTGCTATAACTGTTGGGTGTGTATCATCTACCATTCTAGCAACTACACTAGCCACTGATCTTGGTATCTGATATTCTTTTTTCCTGCTTTTGTAGGAAAGAGAACCCTTACGCAACCCTACTATATTTGTAGTAAGGTCGCATAAGATTTTGAAATTAATCTCATCTATCATCTTAAAATGGTGTGTCAGATGTTACAAACTCATCATTATCAGACTGTTGAGAAAAGTGATAGCCATCTATATTGTGATAGTATTTCCCTTTATATTCTCTTGAATAGATATTGCAAAGAATAACAACTGTCATGCCCACTTGGAGCTTGTTTAAGTTTTTGATCTTATCATCTCCAAAAGCACTTACAGCAGTCAAGTTGTTAAACTCATCTCCTGAATCTATTACAACTGTTTGCTTTTGCCATTCTTTTCCTGTTTTACTTGTGCCTGATTCTAGGTCAAGCACCTTTACTAATTTACCTTTAATTTCCATTTTTATTTATTATTGATTAATATTTCTTTTTAAAATCTTCACTTTCATCTTCTCCAAATACTCCAAGTTCATAAAAGCCAGTTAGCTTTAGCACCGCCCTAGACATAGCTCTTTTCTCTGCCATCTCCATAACATACCAAGTGTTGCAATTTCCATCTTTAAACCCACCTTTAAGAGCTGATCCAAATGTTTGTATAGATGCTTCACCTTTAATTGCATTAGCTTTTACTACACAAAAATCCCTTTCACAATTAATTACTTCATAGTCAATAGTGATATTTTCTATTGCCTGAATCTTGTCTATGCCTGATCTTGTGATAATAATATAATGTTGATGCTTGAACACATCATCTTTTGTTAATTTGTACTTCTCGTACTTTTCCTTAATTAGTTCTGTTCTCATGTTTTAATAGTTTAGTTAATAATTATGTTAAAAATATAAAATTTAATTTAATTCATTAATGATTTGTTGTAAATCTCCATCATTTAACTTTTCATGATATAGTTCGTGATAGGTTTTACTTTCATCTAATATTTCTTGACCTTTAATATAAGAGTACATATTAGCCACCATTTCAGGTTCCGTACAATCGGTAGTTACCTTTCCAAAATGTAGGGTTTCATAATCTACAATCTCACCTATAACTGCAAAAGCCCCTATTTTTTCTACCCATTTTTTAGCTTCATAAGTTCCAAGTATATAGTAATCCATATTAAATATATTATGGTGTATATCTGACCCTTCAGGATTTGTTCCTTTAAGGTTTTCTAAACCTTCTATTGCATAATCTTTTATCTCTTCTATCATTTCGTTTTTATGTATTTGGTTAGCTGTTTTTTAATATACTCTAAATGTTCTGTATCAATCCATTCTAAAAAGTTATAACTATCAAAACAGATCTGAAAGTCATTTCCATATTCATCTGTTCCTCTTAAATAAATTTCTTTTTCGTGTGCTTGGAATGTATTAATATCATTCATTCTTTTGTGTATCAATTCAGATTCTTTCATATCGTTGTTATTAATGCTTTATTATTTAGTTTATTATATTCCTCTCTATATATTGCTAGATTCTTATTTATAGCTTCATTGTATTCTTTTAGTGTTGGTCTATCTTTTCTAGTTTCACTAAAGACTATTTCTTCCCAATAGCTCCCTTTCTTTTCAATCTCATAATTATAACATTCATCAAGATTAAGTCCTGTCATTTCACAGTATTCATCAAGTGCTTTGTTAATCTGTTCTTCTGTTCCGAACATTCTAATACTTGGTTCTACTTTTTTCAAGTCTGAAAACCAACCATCAGGAGATAGTTTTTTAATTGTTTTATATACTCCATTGTTATAGAAGTAAAAGTCTTGACATATTAACTCCATACTGTATTGTCTTTAAAGTTATAGTATTCGGTTTTAAGTTTAACAAATAAGTCTATTACTTGTTCATCTAATGATCTTTCCAATAAGAATCTTTTGTGTTCAGGCTCTATGTTTTTTACTAATATAAATAAGACATCAGTAATTTTATTAAGCCATAATGGATTTTCTTCTATTACATCTAATATAGATACAATAGCTTCTTCTTTGTTTGTTGCTTCTTTCATTTTAAAATTTGAGTACATCTGTTTTTGGTATTGATTAATATGAGACAAAAATACAAACTATTTTTGAATTAGCCGACATATTAACAGCTTTACTTACAAAGTTATTAACAATTAAGTATTAAGAAGGGGATTAAAGGGAAATTACTAGAACTATTATAATAATTAGAAAGTAAAACAGAGTTAGCTTTGTAGAGTCGTTTAGCTGCATTATAAGGGCATTAAAAGATTAATTGGTAGTGTACCATTGTTTAGCACTACGGAGCAGCCTATGGCTTGTTTTTTAAAGTTCTTAGCGTAAGCAGCAGCATAAGTAGTACAATCTACACCGCAACCTACTTGCATTGCATAGATTTTATACTTTTTTCCTACAAACCATTTACAGTATGCTTCTGTGTGAGTATGTCCGCAAACGCTAGACATTAGGTTGTTCTTTGCTTTTGTTTGTGCTTGACCTCCCTCTCCATGCTCAAAAAGGACATCATCATATACTACTGACTCAACCCAGTTCCAGTTAGGAGTGCCTAATACTTCATTGTAAGATCTAATCCATGCTTTAGGAATGCCCCCAGTAAAAGCTTTCCTAGAAGCTAAGCGGTCATGATTACCAATGCAAACATCTGCAACAGGGAAAGCTTCATACCATTTAGCAACTTTTTTTATTGTCGTTTCTAATTCTAGACCTGCTGACATTCCATCAGGGTCAGGTTCGTGGTAACTAAAAGCGTGATTATCAAGTATATCGCCAATAAAGATGACTTGATTACAATTCCAAGTTTCGTATTGCTCTATACAAAACTCTAAATACCCTTCTAGGCAAAAGGGTTCATGCAAGTCGCCAACAACTAGGATGTTCCTAGTGTCAGCTTCTCGCATCTTTTTTAGTGCCGCTATCTCATGCGGCTTTAGTCTATATCTATTTGTTGGACTTTCCAAAATCAGCTAATGATTGTCCACCTAACATAGCGATTAAACTCCACCAGATTTTAGATACTGCATCTTCATCAACTCCAAGCCAAGTGGCTATCATTGGAACTAAAATTGAGCTAATACCTAACCATACTTTTTTTGAAGAAAGTAATTGTGTAACAATGTAATTTTTCATTTTATTTATTTTTGATTATTAAATTAATATTTTCTCCTCCCAAATTTATTATTTCTTTCATAAGCAAATCCATAGCCAAAGTTGAATTATGAACAATATCTTGTTGGCTACCCTGTCCTACTAGGATGCAACCCCTTGTATCTTTGGCTGTATTACCCCTATGAAATAATATGTGTGATCTGTCTTTTACATCTTTAACTAATAAATGTAAATAGTCTCTTGTTGCTGACTCTCTTGCAACCCTTAATCTTACTTTGTATTCTCCTACTGGGATGCATGATATACTTCTTTGGTTATCTCTATAAGGTAGCTCTAATGTATCACAGAATCTTTCCCCATTTACAAATAATTCTCCTATTGTACTTTCATCACTAAAAGTATCTCTGAGAATTAATAGGTTTATGTTGGAGGGTTTAGAGATAGTAGGCTTTATAGATTTTACATCCTTTAACTTCTTTAAGAAATTCTTTACGCATTTTAACATCACTTTCTTTTGCTTTGTTATACTTAGGGTTGTTGCTGTTTAGTTTGCGTTTCTTTGGCATTACCTTTGTTTTTTATGATACCACCACTTGTCAATAGTATAGACTATTGAAATAACTAATAGTAATATTTTTAGAGCTAGTTCTAAATTAGTGAAGGTTGTTACACTTAGGATCACACTGTTTACTCCTAACACTTCCCCTACCTCTTTTGTTATCTCCTTTAATGGCATCTTGTAAATATGTTTTAAGTTTGTTTATGTTCTGGGATTTTGTTTTATAATATTTCTTCATTAATCAGAAGCGTTTAAAAAGTTTCTTAATGTAAGTTTAGTACCCTGTCTAGGTGTGTCTAAATTCATATTAGAGTAATAGTTTTCAATTGAAGGACTGACATCTGCTCCAGAATTTGTAGAGTATTCAGGAAAGCTGCTTGTGTTGTTTCTTATGTAGTCAATTAGTCTTTCGCGATAATAACTGCAAGTATTTAAAATTTCTTCTCTTAAATGTTGAGCTTCTTCCGTACTAAGACTATTTCCGTTTTCGCTTGTTTTGCTGTAAATATTTCCGTTCTCAATCTTAAATCTTAAATAAGGCAAAGCGTGATAAAGAGCATATCCAGGCAGCATATCGCCAATATATTCATCTACTAAAGTCTTATAAGCTTCATTACCTACATTTCCAATAGTTCCTGCTGTTATTAAATCTTTAAGTTTCTGAGTCAAGTCAGTACCAAGTGCTGTTTCAACATAAAGCTTCTGTGCTTCTCTTACTCCGAAAAGTAACAAGTCATCATCAACTGAAAGATTAATTGCAGTCGAAGATTTCAACTTGCTTTCTGAAATAAAAAGTACATAATTGCTCATAGTTATCTTGGTTCTAAAAATCCGTTATTCTTCATTCTCTTTGGGGGTCTTGCTACTAGGTTGTCATTTTTCTCTGCTGTAAAACCCTCTGATAATGCCTTAGTATATGATATTGCTTCACTTGGTTTTATATTACTTTTAGCACCTCTTAAAGATGTTTTGTAAATTCTTCTTAGCCAAAAATGATGACAGTTGCCGCCGCCTTTGTAAAGCCATATAGAGTAAGTTGCAGCACCTCGTGGACCCCAGCCTGGATTAACTGCTCTATCTGTCATTTGTAAAATATCTTCTTTCCTATAAACTTTAGAAGCTGATGACATTAATTTGCAAAACTCTCTAGTTTTACCTTCTTGACTTAGAAAGTTATCTTGAGTATAAACATATCTAACTTTGTAAAAATCATTATCTGACTTATTAGTTCCATCTTGACTACTCCTAGCATTAGGTCTTGCTGTACCTGTTGATGCTAATTCTAATTTTTCATTAACTAAATCATTAAGTTCTGTTTCAAAGTTAAAATCTTGATGTTCTCCATCTACAACTTCTTCATCTACTAATTCCCAATCTTCAGAAATATCCTCACCAAATTCCTCAATAAAACTTTCAAGCTCTGTCTTTTCTACTGTGCTCAAAGCCACTTCTTCTTCTACTGTTTCTTCATCTTCATTAAGAGGTGGCAGTCCAATATCTTTTCTAATTTCATCTTGCGTTACAACTTCTCTTATTGTCTTAGAGTCATATTGTATTGTTATTGGTTTTAACTGAACAAACTCAACTTCTAAATCCATGTTGTTTACTGAGAATATAGTCTGCAAAGTATCTAGGATGTTTAACTGGAATCCCCGAATTACAGAATTTTGATAAAAATTTGCAGCATTTACAAGTTCATCTGTATTAGAGCTGAAGCCATTTGTGCTATCAATACCTAATAAAGTTTTACTGGTAATTCTGTGTGCCGAACAAATGTTTTGAACGAGTAGCTCTTGAAGTGCTAAAAATTGTTTGTCCTGATCAGATACACTTATAGGTGTTATTTCAGGCGTTCTAGTTTTATCATCTGAGAAAGTTAAGATAAACTTTCCTGAGTTTTTAGCACCTGTAAATTTATCTGCTAGGCTTTGTTCTATTTGCCTTCTCTCCTCAGCAGTAGGAACTCCATTTGCGAAACTAATAAAGTAAGAGCCACTAAATCCATTCTCTATATTGTTTAAATGAAACTCAGCAACTCTTTGGTCTACTAATGCCCAATTGCAACCTGCTAGATAATCAGGGGTGTGGTAGATGTCCATATTAGGACTGTAAGCGCCAGTATAAAGTAATTGACTTCCTGCTGTTCTGTCGGTAGTGTTAAATGCTGCTATTGGATAAGGTTTATGTGTTCTAGTGTTTGACCAGTCTGCACTTATATAATATGTATCTACTTGACCTAATTCGTTTGGTCTACCTGCCCTAACTCTCTCAACTGGCACATGAAAAATAGAATTGATTTCAGTTTTCTCTCTATTCCAAATAATGTGTAAAGCATAAGCACCCTGAAGCTTAAAGTCAAATGCTACTTTTTTAATTACTTGATGTAAAGATTCTTTAGAGTTTGCATGACGCATAAACTTCTTGAGTTTAACATACTCCTCTAAATTGTATTCTTCTTCATCAGTACATATGATATCCTCTCCTGCAATCATTTCAGCAGTCTGTTTTATAATAGCCGAATGTGTTGAAGAATTATAGTATAAGTCTATAAGAAACTGAGGATAGAGATTTCTCCAGTCATCAGTTCCATATTCAATGTAGTCACGCCCTCTTACTTCTTGCACTACTGGTGCTGTACTTGTTTCTAAATTTATTGAAATTATTGAGTCTTTCATAATTATTGTTGTGGTTCTACATTATCTCCGTTTGCATCTATACTGTAACCTGCGAAACCGTGTAAGCATTTAGTAGGTGTTAAAGCATGAGATCCAAAGTCTATATGTTCAGTAGTCATTATATCATAAAATACGCCATCAAAATAAACAGGCGGTGTTATTACATGACCATCAGGATCATAAGTTCCAGGTGTTTCTACTATTTTGCCCATGTCTACTATTGATTGAGTTGCTTCAGTATAAACTGTATGCTGCTCTCCCTCTGCTTCTACAATATGCACTACTCCTTTATCTAAAAAGTCTGCATCAGCTTGAGCTTTGTTATCGTATTGTAATTTATATATATTCATATTAAGAAGTTAAATCTAACAGTTGGGAGTCTGATAAAACTGTATCATAGTATTGTATTTGTCTTATTGCTCCAAAAAACGGCCAAAAACCAGAACTGTTACCATAAGAACCAGAAAGAGTGTGCATATCTGCTCCAGTAGGTGCGCCAGTAGTTGCTGATGAAGTTGTTTCAACCCCATCAAACCAAATAGCACAATCACCACTTTTGTATTTAACAGCAATTTTATGAAAATTTGAATCAACAGCAGGTTGCGTTCCTAGGCCAAAAAGTAAATGACTACCACCCATAGTTGCTTGTCCAAAATAACCCCCCCAATATCCTATATTTACCATGTTAGTCATTCCACGACTCATACCAAAAATGTTTGTACTAAGACTTGCACCTGCCTGCGGGAATTTTATCTCTGCCATAAAAACCCCTTCTAATGGCTTTATTATAGCAGAAAGTCCTGTTGTTTCCCATACTGTTTTTACTCTTGTTACTATTGCTGAAGTTGTAGGGATGTAGGAAGTGTTTAAAGCATACTGCTCTAATTGAAACCCCCATAAGTAAATAGTACCTGTTGCACCAGAGCTATTTATAGGGAAAAATCTTGTAGACCCTCCATTTGAACCTGTTGTAAAAGTAAAAGAAACCCTGCCCCATCCTGTCGCTGGTGTTTGAGAAAAATATTTTCCAGTAGTTCCATAATTTCCATCTCCATTCATATTATAAATCTGCTGGCCTATATCAGTCATTGTTCCTCTTTTTACATAAAAACTCCAAGTGTAAGTAGTTGATGCAGCTAAAGTAATTGTATGATACAGTTGAGAAAAGTTGCTTGTTGTTTCGCATTTATCAGCATTAGTAGTTCCATCTGGAGATGTTATGTCGTTAGCAGTTACAGTAACATCATTAGATGGTGAAACCCATGCTGCATTGTCAAGTTCTTCGCTATAAAGGTGTAAATTGGTTCTTTGTGCCTCTACTAAAAAACTTGGACAACTTGCATCAGTATAATCTAATTGAGGTTCGTTAATTGCAACAGTATCTATTAAGCCTGCTGAATCTATTCTTGTAGCAGTTGAAGAACGAGTTATAGTAAAATCTGCAGTTCCGCTATCAGGTTTAATACTATAAAGAGTTCCTGCTTTACCTGCATTTGCAGTAGTAATTATTTTAGAATCATCTAATAATGTCATGATATGTCATTTATGAAAGTTAGTATAGCGGTTAAACAAGATTGTGCTTCCGTAGTACCTCCATCAGTAGTAACTCTTGATTCAAAATCAGAAACCATTTTTGCGATAGGATCGCCACCACCGCCGCCACCACCTGCTTTGATGTTATTTAAACTTATGCCTAATTTAAGTGCTAACATATTCTATGTTGTAGCTCCTTCGTGATAACCTATTCCTATTCCACTCGTAAGGGTAATTGCAGTAACATTCATGAACAAAGTAGTTCCTGCCGCTAAAGTCGTTACTAGAGCTGCTTCTCCAGTTGCATCTGCTACTGTAATTGAAGCTACTACACTTTCAACAGGGAAGTAAACACAGTACCAGTCCTTGCTAGTTTGTGCTGCTGTTGTAAAGATCTCAGTTCCTCCGTTTTTACCTAATTGCTCCATTAGGAGTTGTTGTACATTTTCTATTGCCATTTTTTTTTATTTATTGTCCGTAATATATATAATTTGTTCCACTAGGCTCTTGCCTTTGTGTGTATTGTACTTGTGCCGTTCCTGCTTTGTCTGCTACATACATCTTACCTTTGGTTACTAACCCTTGCACTATGCCTTTAGTTGCAGCAGGAGGGCTTAAAACATCATTCTCGTTAGCAGGGGCATTGCCTAAAGATATTGTTACAGCGCCTACCCAACTTACTTCATAAGCTTCATACTTCCAATATCCTGATGGAGATAAGTCTACTGAGCCTGCATATAAATCAGCAGTTGCAGCAGCATCATAATCTACTTCAAATTTAGTGTATCTGTTTTTGATAACTTCTGCCGTTCCATATACATAATGAATTGACTTATCCATGTCATTAGTAAACTTTAGCAAGTGTCTTATATGACTTGAAGAAACTGAAGTATTGATCCTATTATCTTCGGTTTGAATATAAAAAGTAAAGTCAGTTTCTGTTATTGCTTGTATCATACTATTATATAATAGAAAAAGTCATTATTTATTTGGTATATAAAAGAAAAGAGTAGTATTAAACTACTCTCCTCTCAGAAATATATATGAAAACTACTAATTAAGATTATAGTCCTGTTGAAACTATTGGAATAGCTCCTCCTGAATCTAAGTTATCGAAAGGTGTTGCAGTATAGTCCTGAATCATAGCAAATGGGTCTGCTTCCATACCATCAAAAGTCAGAGTATATCCGTTTCTATCTCCCCAATTTTGACCAGAATCCATAGTACCTGCATTAAGTTCCATTCCATTTACCATACCCATAGCTACTATAACATTATGTCCGTTTGTTAATTGTTGATTCAATTCAGCAAAAACGATTGTCTTAGTCGCTGCCAAAAGCTTAATTTCTTGCTGGTCTTCTTTGCTTAAACGATTATAAACGATATTTATAGTTGGAGTATAATAGACAGTTCCATTTTCTCTCGATCCTACAATAGTGTCTGTAAGAGATGAAGTGCCAATAGGTAAAGCATATTTATAGATACTATTTGTTCCCATATCTATATCATCAATTTCTCTTACACCGTTTGGAGCTACTGTTGAATCATAAGTGATGCTGAGGACTTCATCTAATACTGCAAAATAAACCGCTTTGATTCCTCCGCTGATTCTATTGCAATTCAAGACCCTTCCTCTACCAAGTGCTGTACATGCCATGTTTTTATTGTTTTAAAGGTTAAAAAGAGGGGGTTTTTACGCCCCCTACTTTGTGTTATTACGATACTCTTACGATATCAGCTACAATTCCTTGTCTAACTCCAGCATTATAACGACAAACAATTCTCATGTTATCTGAAGCATCTAAAGAACTCATATCTAAAATTTTGATTGAAGCTCCATCTGTGTCCGAAATCAGATCTGTCCCAAAAAATAAGTTGCTCTTTTGTGCTACAACTAATTCATCATCTGACATTCCATTACATACAGCTAATTTTACGCCATTAAACATAGGAATGTAATCCTCACTCATGTTTGCATAAGGGAAATTAGTTAAAGCTGAAGAAGCTTGAATGTACATTTGATAAGAAGTAGGACTCATGTAGATATATAAGTCATCTCTTCCAAATAAAGCATCTGATATGCTTTCATAGGCTACATTTAAGTTAGCTATGATGTTTCCATTTGAAAAAGGTGTTGCTGCTGCTGCTACTTGTGTTGCTCCTGCTCCTAATAAAAGACCTACTGCTCCTGTAACGAATCCTGTAAATTCTCCGTTGTTAGCTGTGTTACCTGTCCAAATACATTTTTCAACTTGTGAAGAAATGTTACCTGCCATGTAAGATATTACATAGTCTGTAAATTCAGGTGCTGGCGGTGCGCCTGCTCCTGCTCTCATTCTTAACGCTTCCCAGCTACTAAGGAGATTTTTCTTACATAAATCCAGGTTGATTTGGAAAGGCTCAACTTCTAACACGCGTTCGCCTAAGTCTAGTGTTCCGTGATCTGTAAAATCACATGTTGCATCTCTTACAACATTTGCTGCTCCGAGAGTCTGCACATTCATTTTGTACTTAACATTTTCTAAGACTGTCATATAGTCTAAAGAAACGCTATCTTGAAGAGCAGCTGAAATATAAAATCCCGCCGCTGACCCCGTAAAAGTTTGAGTTACTGTTGGTTCTGCCATTTTTTTTCTTTTTTATTAATTAAATTTATTATTTATTTAGTTTCATCAAGAATCTCTCATTTACTGACATTCTTCTTAATTCTTTTTTTGTATAAGTTCTTTGTTCATTACTAAACTTATTGGTGTTTAAAGGGCTATCAGCTGGACTTTCTGCTAATTCCGTTTTAAGTTTTTCGTTTTCAGCTTTAAGTTTTTCTAACTCTTCTTCTGCTGAAAATTCAACTGTTTCTGTTTTCTTGATTGTCTTAGGTTTATCAGATACTTCTTCAGGAGCTTCCTCTGCCATTTCTTCAACCTCATCATCTCCTCCATCCTTATCTCTTTTAAGATCAGCTACTGCATCTTCTAGGTTTTGGATTCTTTTCTCCATTCCTGCC
>Ga0315315_10004099_pt1 | contig 13443 bp, 11 predicted proteins | sample M140m3416metaG_FD_203699 | JGI IMG/M metagenome (GOLD analysis project Ga0315315, IMG submission 203699) | Ammonia-oxidizing marine archaeal communities from Monterey Bay, California, United States - M1 40m 3416 | ecosystem: Environmental > Aquatic > Marine > Intertidal zone | place: USA...
CAGCGGCAACAGCGAAGAGCTCGACGAGCTCCAACACGCGAATCGGGCGCTCAAGAAGGACCTGCAGGAAAAAGCTTCCTCCCTCGAAACTGCCAAACTAATGATAACCTCGCTCGAATCTGCGTCAGGATGCCAAGCCAACGACCTTCGTGCCAAGCTCAAGGAGCGGAACCAGGAACTGGGGGTCCTCAGGGTCAAGGTCGAAAACTACGACTCAGAAATGACCACCTTCAAGACCGAATTCCTCAACCTGCAACAGAAATATATCGAATCGGAAAAGTCGGGCCGAGAGGCCAAGGCTCTTCTCAAGAAACAACGGAGTATGCACCGACAACTGAGGGCGGAGATTGCAAAGATCGGCGGCACCCAGAGCACTGCCGAGGGGTCCACAGAGGATGACAGGGGAGACATTGAGGTTTGCATTGCTCGTGATGTCTCGTCGGCTGTCAAGACTTCGCTCGACATCTTGGAGCATAGCCAGACCGAGTCAAACGATCCCCCAGATGCAAATATTGAGGTCGACAACGAGGTCGTGGTTCTTGCGGAAAAAGTGGAGGCATTGACTAGCGAAAAAGAAAATGCCGTATCAAAACTCCAAAAAGAACTTCTCACGAAGAACATCGAACTGACCAACCTCGACGATCAATTCAAGCTTCAAAAGGAAGAGCTTGATCGCCTACGGAGGGATTCCGATAAGGCTCGACAGGAATACCAGCAAAGTCTGGCCGAGAGTCAATTTGAGATTCAGCGCCTAACGGATGACTTCGCCATGAACACAGAACGGCTCGTCAAGAGAGAAAATGAGCTCGGTGTCATCCAAGAAAGCCTGAAAGTAAATCAAAGTGAATCAGCAGTCACTGGCTACTTTTCAGACAGTGATGATGAAGATGACGAAGATAACGCTAGCGGTATGGTGGCTCCCGATGCCGCAGTGCGACAAGCACAAATCACCGCCGAAGCTGAAAACTTACAGAAGTTTTTGGGCAGGGGCAACGCCCCCGGTTCGCCCATGAGTGCCGCCACCTTGGAAAGAATGAAGTCAATGCAATCAGAAAGTGCTAATTGGGAACGAGATCGCCAGGAGCTCAGTAAGACGATCAAGGAGAAGGATGACGCCCTGGCCAATGCCAAAATGATAATATCGAGCATAGAACAGTCAAACAAAACCATGATGGAAGATTTGCGAACCCGTCTTCACGACAGCAACACTGCTATTGTGTCGTTGTTATCGAAGAATCAGACCGCGGAGACTATGGTGGAGCAGCTCCAGAGAAAGAGGGAGGAGGAATTTTGCGACGCAAAGCGCGACCGAGAAGCTTTTGGCCAGAAGCTTGCCGACTTGCAGGAAAAATACGAGGCATTATTGAGGTCTCGAGATGACGGAAGCTCACTTGTGTCTAGTCTCGGGACGATGTCGCACTACGAATCGTCGGATGGCCGAGACTCCTCCATCGATTCTGAGGGCAAATATCCGTCCTTTCCAAGAGCTCGTAGTACGTCTGGGGAGCTTAATGGTAGCGAGGTAGAGTTGTAGATTGAGGTGTTCGAACTTCATAATAATATGCTACTTATAAAGATTATTTCCAAATTCCGTATGCACCACAACGATATTATGTGTACAATTCTTGGGTATAGGACGTAGCTAACCTTCGGCGATCGTGTCACTTGCTGGTGGAACCAGGGCGCGGACTGTCCGTGGCGGGAAAGTGCGGGGGAAACGAGAGAAAATGCATTAGATTCGAGCGTTGAACTTGGTCGCGAAAACACATCAGCCATACATTATATGCCTCCATCAGTATATATATATATGCTCTCGACATAAAAAGTTCCGAGTTTAACACATAGATCGGTCGAAAAGGACCGCATCATCTGAAAGTTTTGGTTGGTAACGCAAATATCCATCGTACTTACGAGCTTTCTTCAGACAACCAATGTTGTAGTTGATCAGGCTCTTCTTTCGAAAGTTGTGCTCTCGGGTGAGACAGACCAGTGCCAACATGGCGTCGACCTCTTTAAGGTACAAAACCTGAACGCAATCAAGGGGGGAAAAGAAGGATTAGGTCGAAGCTGAACGCACAAATAGAGCGCAGCCTTGACATTTCGCTTCGCTTCCTGTAACTTACCATTCCATTGCTCAATCGAATGACGCTGGCACTCTCGCTGTCGTAAGCCGAATCAGAGTCAGGACCTCTTTCCTTCTCATCCTTGCCCTCCTCCGTAGCGGCCATTCCAAAATTCTGACTTATCAAGGTTCCAACCAGTTCGTCGTTGACCTCCGACCCAACTGCACCTGCCTTCGCCGAAGAGTCGACGGCGACGCTATCGCCAGTGATAAAGCTTTGCTGCTCGGCAATGGCGTTGACGGGCTCCCCATCGACCTCCACGGGGTTAGAGCTATCTCCAGCCCTCTCTTCACCCGCACCTACTGGGCCAGTCTCTAGCGAGTCTAAGTCTCCTGTTGTCGTCGTAGCCGTTCTAATTGTGAGAGGGGCGGTTGCAGCGGGGGTGGTGAGGCTGGCTGTCTCCCCCCCGCCCCCGTTCTCAAGGACAGACGCGGCGCCGTCTTGGTCCTTCCCGCGCAGGCCATAGATCCCGCTCACGTCCAAAACAACGTCAATCATATCCGAGCAGAGCTCAACGCTCTGCATGTCGACGGGACTGGAGTCGGTGCTTATGTAAAGCTTGCTCGCAACATCGAACAGGTACGCCTTCTCCATGGCGCAGGTGGACACCAAAACATTGAGAAGATTCTCCAGCGTAGGAAGCTGCGGTATGAGCTTCTGGACAACACGACTGAAGGCTTCGAAGACGGAGTGGTCGTATATGGAAGTGAGATGATATGAGATTGGGACTGAGTCTGGAGGAACCCCTGCATCGCCTAGCTCATCGGACACCTGCTGCATAACGTCACGACGGCAGTCGTACTTGGCCTCGTCGCTCAGAAAGAGCTCTCCGTCGACCTTGTTGATAAAGACTTCAATGGCGATGTGAGGGTTGGCCCTAATTGCCCTGGTCACTGTCTCGGTAAAATTCTGGAGGACGTGATCATATGGCTCATCCTGAGCGTCAAGGACGAAGATGAGTGCGGTGGCCCTGCCGAAGACATAAGCATCGTCATCGTTGATACCCCCAGCACCATTATCCTCCGCCTCCCCCCCAGGCCCCATCGCCGACTCCCCGCCAAGGCCGGCATGGGCGGGCTGCAAAAACTGCTGCGGTGCCAGGAGAACCGGCTGACCATACATGTCAACCGGCACCCCACCCGCTGGGCCCATGAGTGGCGACCCGTCGGCGTAGTATCCCCCAGGGGATTGAGAGTGTGGCGTTGATGTCCCGCTGCTGCCTACGCGTCCTCCCATGGTAGGTCCAGAGCCATAGTAATCTCCCGGAAAGTCCCAAATAGTGAAGCGGCACAGCGGCGTATGATCGACGACGAACCGCTCAAGGGCCTGTGTAGCCTCGAGGCGGAAAAGGGTTTCATGTGGTGACATTTTGTGGAAAACCACCCTCTGTGTGAGAAGAAAATGGGAAGGCGCAGGTTAGGAATGAATTTGGGCTAGATTCGCTACGGTCGCTAGATACGAGATGCAAAAAATGACCCACTGCTGATGGGTTCCGCAACTTGCGCCCATGCTCACGTTGGAAGGCGGTGGCAGCACCACATGTACTTCCTACATGCAGAAGGATGCTAAACAAACTGTGCGGCGGCGCGGAACTAAAACCCACCTGGATTGACGTCTTGCCGCCCCGCCTGGGACCCATGAGGAGGATCCGGGGCAGGTCGGCGACGCGAGGATCCTCGAAGCTCGTCGCGGACGAATCTCCCCCCGATCCCCTGGAGGTGTCCTCCTCGCCGGAGCTCCCAGACATTGAGTCGTTCCCGGACGGGACAGCCCCCGCTACGCCGACGCCGACGCCTATCCCGTAGACGTCAGACCCCAGGGGGACGCCGCCACTATCAGCCCCGGCTTCGTTGTAGGCACCGCCCACGACGGGCGGGTATCCGTAGGAGTCCTGCTGGTACTGGTACGCCATATGAACTTGGTTGATTCCTGGGTGTCCTCTGTTTTCGCAGCAAGGAAGGCTGCGAGAAGATAACGATGAGGAGGGAGGGGAAAAAGAGAGGAGTGCAAGGAGGATAGGATGACAGTAGGATGAAATAAGACGATGCAATGCGATCATTCATACGAACGAGCTCGTACTTCATACGTGCTCGTACTCTAAATAATATACGAACGCCTCGTACCTCGTACGTCGTAGGAACTGCTAACTACAAGGAGAGTAAATCTACATACATCTCTAGTACATACATACATACTATCCATATTCTGCATACTACACCACGTACTAGCTAGTACTACTACTAGCTAGAGTATCCATAATACTAAGTAGAGTAGCAGTGAGCTAGTAATAGTACTGGTCAAGTATGCATAATATGCATAGCAAAACCAAACCTACTAGTAATAGGGCAAGAGCCAAAAAGAGTGCGAACGCCGAGAGCTTAGGCAGCAGCTACAGTGTATGCATGGTAAGGTCTTTCGTCCGTCCTTCTCCTCCGCAAATTGAGAGACGACGATCCTACACTGTCCATGTACCATACTCAATGTAGGAAGTCCCACTGTTGCATCATCTTGCACTTCCCTCGTTACCCTCGTGTTTTTCGTCCCGCAGCTGCCGCGGCTTTTTTATTTCAACAATCACAGCCCCGACCCGTCGCAAATCCGCATCATATCTGGGGTTCTTCAGTTCATCTCTCTCGGATCTGTCAGGGATTGCCGAGACTGCTAAAAATGTCGTAAGTTCTTTGCTCCGTGGCCCAGCCGTCATGAGGGGACGCACAGTGGGAGAGGGGTGTTTGCACGGGCTTTGGGTGGTCTCCGCCGGATGCTTTCACCTAGCATTTGCCGCGCATGTGCAGCTTTTGCTCTACATATTCTGCACGTGCACACAACTCACCCCAGCGTTCGCGTGTTTTGTCCTCTCTCTGTATATATATATATATATCAATTTATTTCCTTCATCCAGATACCGTGGAGGCAAGTTCTTTCGGTCCGGGGGTAAATTTCTCCGCCCGGAGCAGATGGAACACGATAGTGACGAGGACTCGAGCGAGGACTCGAGCGACAATGAGGTCGGGGTTGGCAGGAAGCAGGGCGGTCCCAAACCGAGCGCCAAGCTTTCGTCCGACGACGACGAGGAGGAGGAGAAGGAGGAGAAGGCATCATCGAAGAAGCGCAGCAGAGATTCCTCCGATGGCGGTGCCCCTAGGAAGAAGTCTACCGCCGCCAAGGCCGCGAGGAACGCATTCTTCGACGAGGAGGCCGAGGCGTCAGACGACGACGATGAGGACGAGGAGGCCGATGGTGAGGGGTTCGACCGCGCCGACGAGGACGATCCGCACGACCGCGTCAAGAAGCACTACACCCAAGAGGACATACGGAGGGAGCAGATGGACGAGGAGGCCGAGGAGCTCATCAAGCTTCAGGATCGCCGCCGAAAGCAAGCGGGCGGCGCGCGGGACCTACGCGACGCCGACGTGGCACAGATCGCGCAGGACATTGAGGCCAGGCACCGGATGCAGCGCCGTACTGTCGATCGGTCCGTCTTGGATATGGGAGGAGGGGGCGGAGGTGGAGTCGGCGGGGCCGAGGACTACGGCGCTGTCGCGCAGCAGTCCCTCGTCCCGTCTGTGTCTGACCCGAGCCTGTTCATGCTGTCCTGCTCCACCGGAAAGGAAGGAGAGCTCGTCTATCAAATCATGAACAAGGCGGCCGCGTTCGCCAGGCAGGGTCGCCCCCTCGGCATTACTGGCGCCATCGCAGCCCAGAGCAAGGGAAAGATCTATATCGAGGCCTACGAGGAGCCCGCGGTCATCGAGGCCCTCGAGGGTATCCGTGGCATCATGCAGTACAGCCGGACGAAGCTCCCCATCAGCGACATGACAACCGTTCTCACTGTCACCCCAACTAAGAAGCCAGGTAAGTCCGATGTTTTCCTTGGATTCCTCTTAATCTCGTTCTCTCTGTCCTCGTCTCTCCGTGGCGTAGCTATCCGCCACCACTGCAAAATATCTGCTTCGACCCACATCTCACGGCTACCATCTGATTGTTTTTCTCCGTACTTCCTCTGAAAATTACAGTAAAGAAGAATGACTGGGTACGCATGACCCGCGGCCACTTCAAGGGCGACCTCGCCCTGGTCCGGGCAGTCCGCGAATCAGGCCTGAAGTGCATCATCCAAACCGTGCCCCGCCTCGATCTGACCCTCGCTGATCTCCCTCCCGAGGAAGCGCGGGTCCGCCGCCGCACCGTTCGTCCTCCTCAGAAGTTTTTCAACGAGACTGAGCTCGCCGCCCTCGGCCGCCTCATCCAGCGCCAGAGATTCGTCGGCCTCGATCACGCGAACTACAACTTTTACGAGGGCAATTACTACGACAAGGAGGGTTACATGCTGAAGGAGGTGACCGTCGGGAGCATGATCAAGCCTTGCGGCGAGGATCAACCTCCCACTCTTGAGGAGCTACAGCAGTTCCGCAAACGAAAGTCGACGAAGAGCGAAGGTTATGACGACGAGGAGGACGAGGAAGACGAAAATGAGGGGTCGAAGATGGCCTCCTCGCTCCTTGATGAGCTGTCGGAGCTACAGGGCAAGACGGGCGTGGGGGGCAAGGCGAACTCGGGTGGTGGTCTCATCATCGGTGATACCGTCGAGGTAATCGAGGGCGATTTGATTGGTTTGCGCGGAAAGATTCTGAGCCTAGACGGTGCTACAGTCAAGGTCAAGCCCAGCGATGCTGCCGAGCTAGGCGAAACGAACGAAGTGGAGTTCCTCGCCAACCAGGTTCGCAAGTTTATTGCAATCGGCGCGCACATTAAAGTAACGGATGGCCGGTACGCGAACGAGACCGGAGTTGTCGTTGCTGTGGAACCACTGGACGGAGAGACGGATTTCGTCGCTGTTGTCTTGACAGATATGACACATAAGGAAATATCGGTCCGGACCTCGCAAGTCCAAGAATCCGCCGAAATCGCCTCGGGCCAAGACAAGCTGGCTGGATACGAGCTGCACGACCTAGTCGTCCTCAGCGGTGGAGGGTCCACAAACGAGGTTGGAGTCATTGTTCGCGTCGGGCGAGAAGAGTTCACGGTAGTCAACAACCACGGCATTGTTCGAGAGGTGCGCCCCGAGGAGCTCCGTGGTAAGCGCAATACTTGGTCCAATCGCGCTGTTGCCCTGGATGTGCAAGGTAACCAGATTCGTATCGGTGACACAGTCAGCGTTGCAGAAGGCCCTCATAAGGGAAAGTCTGCCACTATCAAGCGCATGAACCGCGCTCAACTATTCTTATATTCTCAAACTCGGACGGAAAATGCAGGCATCTTTGTGGTGCGCAGCCGAAGTTGTGTGCTTGCCGGTTCAGGGGCGCAAAGCCGAGCTGCTTCTAACGATGGAGGGGCCAGCCCCTTCGCCACGCCGCAGTCCGCTCATGGAGGCCGAGGAGGGCCGACTCGCCGTGAAAACAATGGCCTTACTGGCAAGACGGTTCGCATACAAGCTGGACAGTGGAAGGGCTACCTCGGAACTGTTGCTGATGCCACCGCCACCCATGTGCAGGTTGAGCTTCATTCCCGTCTTAAGAAGATTCATGTCTTGCTCAAGCGAGTTGCGGTGGTTGGTGATAAGTTCGGATCTACAGAGGACCCCAACAGGGCCAGCGCTAATGGCGGGGGGGCGCTTGCACCAACTACTCCTTTTCTTGGTGGCGCTACGCCTATGCATGGCGGCGCTACGCCTATGCACGGAGGGGCAACGCCGATGCATGGCGGGGCAACGCCGATGCACGATGGAGGAGGTGACGACGTTTGGAGGCCTGGTGGAGCCATCGACCAGACCCCAATGCACGATGGGGGGGTCGATGCTGATGGCAACGATTCAGGCTGGGGAACATCTAGCGGCCAACAATCTGATCCTTTCTCGGCAGCCTCGTCATCAGAGGGTGGCGGCTGGGGAACTTCGAATGACCAAGGGGGGTCTTGGACTCCAGCTACGAACGATGGAGGCTCGAATGGATTCAATAGCACTTTCAATCAGGAAGCGTATGCTTCTGGCGGCGCCAGTAAGGATGCAACTCTGGAGCCTAGCATTGGCGAAGGGGATGGTGGAGAAGAGGCTGCCGTGTGGTTCATGGAGCGAGTTTGCGTGGAAACTAAGGTAGGTTCCAAGCAGGCTGTCATCAAGGATGTCACTGGCAATAGCGCGATGGTTGAATTTGATGATAAAACCAACAAAAATGTGCATGCTGGAGACCTCAATATGGTCGCTCCTAAGGAGCACGACATGGTGCTCGTGACTGGTGGTGCAGATGTTGGTGTTGAAGGGGAACTCGTTTGTATTGATGGCACAGATGCCATTTTGAAGGATGCCAATGAAGAGTTCAAGATTGTGGACTACGTTCACCTTGCCAAGATTATTGGCGATGCGTAAGAAAAAGTTTGAGTTATCTAAAATAAGAGCACGGAGATAAAGTCGTAATTTTTAATCGGAAAGCAGGTTGCGGTAGTCTCCAGTCGCTTCTGCCTCGCGCAACCTGTATCCAAGTACGAGCTGCCACAAAGCCAGTTGTTGAAGAGCGCTACCTGGAATCTCCATCTCCTTATCGGGATCAATTTCCTGTTGCTTGGCCCCGCCTTTTAAAACAAATTTGATCAACATTTTCATGGTGTCAACGACCTCTGGACTTATACCCTCAGTCAACGACTTCACATCTCCCTCTAGAGAGGCGATGTAACCCGCTATGCCTCCAACTTCGCTGCTATTTGGTGCAGAAGGGGTCCCGGAGACAAGATCGCCAGGTCCAGACCCGCTCGGCATTGGCCCTGCTCCTTTCTCGGCCCTCAAAGCCTGCTTTAGTGCTTCGGCCTCTGCCTTCAGGTCATCAATGTACTTTTCTGCCTCTACTTCAATGAACTTTCCATTCTTCAGCTCGACTTTGATTGTTCCCGATACCTCGGGGGTACCGAGCATATCATCAAGGTCTTCGTATTCATCGCCACTATCCTCGCCATTGTATTGGTCACTACCAGGTAAAGCACGCTGTTTATTCTTCTGTGCATTTTTACTGTACACGGCACCAAGGCCCTTTTCAAACTCCTCCCACGAAATGCGTCCATCCTGGTTAGCATCGAAGAAATCTAAAAACGCCTTGACCTCAAACGGGGGGATGTTGTCATCGTAAACTTTGCTTAGGACTGCCTCTATTTCATTCGTTTCGACATATCCTGAGCCATCGGTATCCAGACTGTCGAAGGCATCCCGGTAGTCCTCCAGGGTGGCTGAACCACGCAGGTTCATAATTTCCTTTAGGGCGAGTACATACTCCGCATTTCGGAACATGTACCCTGTAAACTGCAGCTGGAAACAAAGGTTTCCCAGCTTCTCGCCATTCGCCTTCACAATGACCTCAACCCCAGTGGTGGGACTCGAGAGCCCGCCGAGGAGGGACCCGACCGCCCCCGACATGGCCCCGACAACTTCGGGGTTGGCCTCAGAGACGAACTTCGAGATGGCTTCGTTCGGCGATTCGGAAGAAAGGAGGCGGAACAGTGCGTTGGACGGACCTGTTTTGCCAGAATTAACATCGTCAAGACGTTCCCTGAGCTTGCCGTAGGCCCCTCCCCAGTCCAAGGAAGATGATCCCAGGGGCGCCAGGCTGCTTGTGTCGTCGCCGGCGTCCGAACCGTCCTCGCTGCGAAATTCCGAGGCCGCCTTTTCAACGTACGGGTCTACGACGATCTCGTCGTCGTCGTCATCATCATCGTCGTCATCTTCATCATCGTTATCGTCGTTGTCGTGCTCTTCATCTTCGGAATCGAGGTAGAGGAAAGGTGACGACAAGTGGAGAGGCCGAGAAGTGCCACCCAGTCCAGTCACAAAAGGTACCACGTGGAACGCATAAGGCAATGATGGCGTGGTTCGTTGGGGCGTCACAGAAGACATCGGCAGCTGCGGTGCGAAAGCCTCGGCACAAGTAGCAAATATGAGAAGGGAAAGTGTGGCATCTATCGACCATGGTCGTCGGCACAGGGCGTCTCGTTGACGTGGCGACGGCATGGTTCTATGTCCGATTATGAACTTCCGAGCCAACGAAAAGGAATATTTCGTCTTGGCTCGTACCATTGTCAAGTGAATTCCTACAGACGGCAGGTACTACGATCTCGGATCTACTCTAGCTACTACTAGCTAGTGTTTCTTAGCTACCCCAGTGGTATCCATACTCTATGCATACTAGCTATTAGTACTCCAGTAGGAATTCCTCGCTTGAGTGTTGAAGTTAGTACGAGTCGTAATTGTCTTGCATATTATGCATACTTTAGTACGTTTACGAGTACTACTGCTAGAGTAGCTAGTATATACTATGCATACTTCTAGTACGACTCAAGTATGCAACCAGCCATCGAAGCATATTCGATGTGCGTCCTAGAGTACGGCTAGATCTACTATACATACTACAGTAGTAGCTACGAGCGTATAACATGCAGCAATGACCGACACACGAAACACAAAATAAATAATCATGTCCTTGATTGAGAATGTGGGTACGATCCGGCCAGGCGACACCGGCGGAGGCAAGAAGAGGAGCAGGGATACTATCAGCTCCGACGGTTCCCATGATACGGGGATTCGCATAGGTAGGCAGCAATGGACCGAACTGACTGCTGTCTGTCACGTCTTCGCAGACGAAGTGCACAGGTACATTCATCCGCTACTTGACGATTCTGAATCGTCAGCATCGGCTGCTCCTCAGGTAGGGAAGAAGTCATCAAAGTCCTCAGTAACTCCCCTTCTATCTATGGGAGAGAAGCGGCACCTAGCTAAGCTGGTGGCTAGGGTTAGACAACGAGTGGAGGAGGAAAGTAGCCGCTGCCTAATAAATCGTCGCCTCGTCCTAGAGGCCAAGGTGGCCAAGGCGAAGATGAGGCAGCGTCAGAACGACATTATGATTACGCGACTAATGATAGGCCGCGCTGAGGGCGAAGTCGCGGCCCTGGATCGACAGGTGCGACAGGCGAAGCGCCACAACCGGGAACTGAGGGAAGCTAGCAAGCTATTGTCGGCGGTTGAAACTCTTGCGGGGAAGGGGGATAGATCTGCAGCTGAAAGTTAAGCGAAGATGACGCCATCAATGAGAGGAATAATGATTGTCGACCTAGTGAGCTAGTACAGCAGGTACCTGCCACGTTCCTTTCCATCTACGAGGCCTCGTGGATCTACTACATTGACCTGGCCGGGAAATATGCCCAAGAATGGCTCACGCCTCGAAATTTTCGTCGAATGGTGTATAGTTTTCGGTTCTCTGGCTACTCTATTAATATCTGGGAGATTTGTATTCCGTGTGTTCCGCATCGGTCCAAGTGCCTTTACCGCAGAGGGCATTGGTGGGTTGGTGGATTTGGTTACCTTTTGAATTGCTTTTTGGTCGAAAATCAAAAGGAATCAAAACCATACCTGCGAGTTAAGATATTATGTAATCTGCATGAGATCGCAGCACCAAAAATTATAAATAATAATACTTCTACTCTAGTAGTACTACTGGCTGGGTACGAGCTTAGAGAGTACGAGCTCGTAATAGCTAGTACCTGTTTGTAGATCTATTAATAATTAATTATGTATAATACGATCGTACTAGAGTAGTATGCATACTGTAGAATCTACCCAGTGACGTCATTTTGCAGGTGCGGGTCGAAAACCGCCCGATTTTGCCACACTCCACCACGGTCCCGCACGCATCACGAATTCAGAGAGCTCTGCTTTGCTGAATCACACTAATAATAAGATATCGATCGAGTCACTGCCAACATGAAGACTGCTGCCCTCCTCTCCGTCTTTGCCGCTTCTGCTTCGGCCTTCGCCCCCGGAAGCACCCAGCCCGCCTTCGCCGCTCGCTCTTCCACTGCTCTGAACGCTGAGTCTGTTCCTCTTGCTAATGGCGCCATGAGCTTCAACCGCGTCTGCCGCGAGTGGCGCTGCAAGTACGAAGGAGATAAGGGTACCTCGGAGTCCCTCGAGGCCAGTAAGTTTCGAATCGAGGTGGTGATGTCAAAAGTGCTCTTTTCGTTTCTTGTGTGGTACAGTACTCACGTGATAAATTGCGAATGGCAAGAAATGTATATGTTGCCTGCAGGATTCGAAATTGCAGTGTTGGAAGCCGTTGCATGTCCACATTTTCTCTGTACCGTCAGATACCCTCACGTACTCACCTAATCGTTTGTCCTCTTGGCTGTTAAATGTATAAATAGTTGCCAAGGTTGTCGATGAGTACCTCCCCACCATCAAGAAAATTGACGAGGACATTACTGTCAACCGCTTGATCTGCGGAGGTTGCCTTGACTTCAAGCTTCAGATGACCGTCCCCCTCGAGGCCTTTGGCCCTTGGGAGGAGGGTGGGCACGCCCCCGAAGCTGATTTTCTTGAAAAGCTGAAGACCATTGATGGTGTTTCGCAGATTGAGACGCAGACCATTACCAACATGGAGCTCTAAGTTTGTATGATACACAAGTACATCTCAATGAAAGGAAGTAGGTATCACATTGATACATGCAATAGCCTTTACCTCTAATAGACTAGCGTTATTTACCAATCAACTACAGCAGACAGATCTCAAATTGTGGTGCACTGCAATTAAGTCAAGAAGTGCGTGGAGAAGAAAGACGACTGATGGCCTCTGTTTTGACCCATACTGGTAGATCTAATTCTCAGTAAAAAGCTCTCTCTCTATCAAAAAAGTCCCCCCAACTAGCTAGAGGGCCTCAAAGGTGATCTCCTGCGTCTCATGCAGAGAGGTGCCTTCGATTGCCTTCAGTTTTCCCATAAACTCAGATTCGAGTGGCTCGTAGTCGGCGTCGGCCCATGCTCCGTGCTCTTCTAGGGGCTGAACGACGCTCACTTTGAAATCCAAACACCCTCCACAAACCTGGCGCGTCACTTCCGCCCCGGGGAGCTCCTTGATCTTGGGAAGGAAATCGTCCAGAAGCGACTGACACGCCTTCAGAGACTCCGAATCACCTGGTCCTCCCGACGGGCCTTCGGTGTACTTACAACGCCATTCCCTCGCCACTTTCGAGAAGGAAACACCTGATTCACCAATTTCCGCCTTCAGAGAAGTGGAGGAACGAGCGGACAGCGCAGGCTGGCCGGTTCCAGGGGCGAAAGCAGAGGCCGAGACAGACGCAAAAAAGGCGGAAAGAAGAGCGGCAGTCTTCATGTTGACAAAGCTTCAGTTATTAAGGTACTAGAGTAGTATATGGACTGAAACGTGTCACGTAACCATGTTCATAAAAATATCTTGAGGTCCTCCTCTATTACGTGCGTAGTCCGTAAATGAATCTAATGTCCCTGCGTCTGGCCGCCATCCGTTCATCCTAAGTATGCATAATGTACGAGCTA
>Ga0315315_10004101_pt1 | contig 13441 bp, 16 predicted proteins | sample M140m3416metaG_FD_203699 | JGI IMG/M metagenome (GOLD analysis project Ga0315315, IMG submission 203699) | Ammonia-oxidizing marine archaeal communities from Monterey Bay, California, United States - M1 40m 3416 | ecosystem: Environmental > Aquatic > Marine > Intertidal zone | place: USA...
CTACTGTCAATGGACTTGCTAAGTATAGTTTACCAGGTCCGGAGCGACCTTGGAAATTTCTATTAATTGCAGAAACGCTAACTTGATCGGGCGATGTTGAAACCCCCGGTCCAGCACCAATACAAGCTCCACATCCAGGGTCAATTAATTTCACACCGACTCTTTCAAATAATTCATGCCAACCTTTTCTTTCTGCTAATTCCTTTACTGGTCCTGAGCCGTATTGAATAAAGAATTCAACACCTTCATGAACCCGAAGTCCTGCCTTTTCTGCAGCTTGGCAGACTTCTGCATAGTAGGCAATATCATCTTCCTTTCCAGCAGTACATGAGCCACCATATGCAATATCTACTTTCACTTCGCCTATCTCAGAGATATATGCGCCATTTGTCGGGTCACTTGGAACGCCTTCGTCAGGGTCCCCAGGGTGGGCAACCATTGGCTTAATTTCATCGAGATTGATCAAGTGAACTCCACCATCATACACCGAACCTTCATCTGGTGAAACACTCATTAATTTCTGTTGTTCGATATTTAGGTTAGGTTGTGATTTTTTCATCCACACATAAAGAGGTTCATCTGCTTCGCAAATACCAGTTCTACCTGAGCATTCAGTTGCCATGTTACAAAGAGTTGCCCTCTCATCAATAGATAGGCTAGCTAAACCAGGTCCACCAAATTCCATGCTCCTGTTGAGTGTCAATTCTTTTCTTGCATGGTCTGCAAGAATATACAGGATTACGTCCTTTGCTGTACATCCATGTGCCAAGGTTCCAGACAACTCGAATCTAATCGATTCAGGGACCTTTACGAAAGTAAAACCAGCGCTGATAAGATTTGCATATTCTGTCGCACCAACTCCCCATGTCAGAGCATTCGACGCCCCACCCATACAAGTGTGTGAATCCGTGGCTTGTATGAAATCGCCAATTTCAATAAATTCTTCTCTAGCTACTTGATGACAGATTCCCGGCGAAATACCATCCACTGCTGAGTAATCTCTAACTTTGGTATGCTTTTGGAAATTATTCTGTAGGTCTCTAAGAGTTTGAACTTTATCCATAAACGGAACAAATTTCGGATTGTGGTGGGCATATAGCAAATGGTCTTCAAATACCGCGTATTTATCTGGATTTGGCAAAGTATAGTCTTCTCCATATTCTTGCTTTAGGAAGGTGTGTACTTGAGCAGTGGTAAACTCGTGTGAATAACCACCTTGCACTTGAGCAATGACCGGGTCATTTGGTTTTACACATTGACCTTTATCCTGTCCTACAAGGTTCCTAGCGATTATTTTCTCTGCCATATTCATTGGTCTTGCAGATGTTTCGATTGGTGGAAGTTCAATGCCACCTTCCTTTAGTGACTTAGCGAATGGGAATAACCCTCCCTTTTCGATAACTAACTTAGTAACATCATCGTACCTGTTGGTAAATTCTTGTAAAGAGATTTCCTCGCCATTTTGCAGTCTTTCCAGCATAGAATAATCGCCCATTAACTGTCCGAGATTAATATTATTTCTTTCATGAATAGGGGCGAAAGATGAGGCTATTACAATATTTATTCCGGCCCATCGCTCACACTGTGCGGCGGTTTCTCTACTTGACCCAGTACCCTTTCTTTGGCCAGAAACAATTACTTCAAAGCCCCCTTCAATCAAAGCATTTTCTCTAAAGACACGTAATCCATTATGTTGCAATCCCGCATAAGCATTTTTTGCGATTTCTGCAGGGTCGTGATCAAAACAAACCCATGCCGGAGTCATGACATCTGTATTGATATCATCAAGTAGGTCTTCAGGATTTATATCACTCATTTTTAGGTTTAACCCATCATATAGTTGCTTTTTGATGAGTTCCAAATCCTTAGTTAAGAATAAGACGCGCTTGTTGGCTGCGAGCGTAATTTTTTCGGGGGGCCAATTTTCACGCATAGCATCCATTCTTCCGCAAAATGCAACCATGTATAACCGTTCTTCCTTGACTTATAAAGAGATAAATTAAATCACTCTTTTATATTTGATGAAATTTGATTATTTTATTGGTATAATCATGTTTTAGCAAAATACACATTTGCGTAACCTTCATATAAGTTCGTCTAAGGGGTTAAGAGTGTTGCCCTTAATATAGGGTAATTTGATGAGAGAGGGAATAATATGGATGAACAACAACAAGTAGAAGATATTGTAAAATGCAGTGACTGTGGTAGTAGAAATTTGACACGTGACGAAACACGTGGTGAGGTCGTATGTGATGACTGCGGATTAGTTTTAGAAGATAATGTAATTGACCAAGGTGCAGAATGGAGAGTTTTCTCGCCTGAACAAGGAGACCAAAGGGCCCGTACTGGTGCACCAATGACAGTCATGCTTCACGACAAAGGATTGTCGACCGATATCGACTGGCAAAACAAAGACTATTCTGGAAAAACAATTAACTCTAGATATAGATCGCAATTTTACCGAATGAGAAAATGGCAAAAGAGAAGCCGTGTTTCTAATGCTACGGAAAGAAACCTTGCAATGGCTCTAGCAGAGTTGGATAGAATGGCAAGCCGTTTGGAATTACCAAAATCTGTTAGAGAAGCAGCAGCTGTAAATTACAAGAAGGCTGTTGACAAGCGTTTGATTCGTGGTCGTTCAATTGAAGGGGTTGCTGCAGCATCACTTTATGCAGCTTGCCGACAATGTGGAGTGCCAAGAACCCTTGACGAAATAGGACAAGCATCTCGTACAGGCAGAAAGGAGATTGGCCGTACATACAGATTCATGGTTAGAGAATTGAAGATGAAAATCATGCCAACAGGCCCAGAAGATTATATTTCAAGATTCTGTTCCGGATTGGGATTAGATGCTGAGGTTGAAGCTAAGGCGTACGAATTGATTAAGGCGGCTCAAGAAAAAGAGTTGACTAGCGGAAGAGGTCCAACAGGTATCGCTGCTTCGATTATTTATATTGCTTCAGTCCTTTGCGGAAAGAGAAGAACTCAAAGAGAAGTTGCAGAAGTTGCCGGAGTTACTGAAGTCACAATCAGAAACAGATACAAAGAATTGATTCAAAACTTAAATATCGAACTTGATATTTGAATAGTTTCTTAGATTCGTAGGTGTTTAATCTATGGGAAAGAGTCGAACAAGGGTATCACAGATTACTTTTGAGAGCGTTGCGACATTACTCGTTGAAGCCTTGGAAAGAGGCACACAGTCTTGGCCATTGCCAAATCCTCCTATAATCGATAGTGACTTTCCTCCAATACATCCAATATCTCCACAAGATATTATCGAACAAGGGTTGGGCTTACTTCACTCGGATAAAGGGATGTTCGAATCAAAATTGAATTCTGTAGTCGACCTCATTGTACCCCATAGAATGAATCTAACTGATGACCCATTTGAGGTACATCAAAAATGGTTAGAGAAAAGAGTCGATACCGTTTCAGAAAGAATGGTATTCTTAATCGCTACAGAATGGCTTGCGCAATCTTTAGATCCAATCGCTCCAAATACAGATAGGTGGTGGGTAAGTCTTTGTTTAATCAATGGAATGTCAACAGTTCCTAGAGGACAACCTGTACATCAAGGATACCATTTACTCGAGTCCATTGCTTTGGCTGAAAGACCAGGTACTTGGCATACACAACCAGAGTCAGGGCCACAAAATATTGATTGGAATCCACATGCTAAGATTCCGCGAGTTACTAGTGTGGTAGCTCATGAGGAAGGAATAAAATCTGCTTCATGGCTCTTAGAAAGACTTGAGCAAGGTAATGAGGATAGGCGCCAATTACTGGTTGAATGGACGAGATTACTATTGGAAAGGCCCGCATTGATTGAATCGTTAAGATTGTCTGAAATATTGATGCGAAGAGCCCTTGATACTTCAGTCGAAGTCGCAGTTAAAATTACTCTTTGCCTTGCCAAATTGACTGATTACGATAGAAATCTCGGGTTGGCATTAAGTCAGAGGCTATCTCAGAGAGAGGAATTAGAAATTAGACGAGCAATGGCAGATGTGCTAACTAGACTATTCCGTCGTCTTTCAACAGATGCATTACCCTTTTTTGAGAAGATGCTAGAGGATGATGATGAAGTTGTTCTTGCTGCAGCGAGCTCTACTGTCGGCGATTTGAAATTTTTTGACACAGATATGTGGGCTGATAAAATGCAAATACTCAGTCAGCACCCTTTGCCTTTAGTTCGGAGAAATCTAGTCCAAGGATTAAGAGATTATATCGAAATGTTCCCCGAAGATGAAAGAAATATTTTACCCATATTGTGGCAAGATGGCGACGAGGTTGTTAGAACTAGAATGCGAGAATTGTTGATCAGGATGGAAGAGGTTTCTTCTGAACACTTCTCAGGTAGAATCACTGATTTACAACAAAAAGGATGTTCACTAGAATCCTTATGGGAGAATCTTAGATTAAGGCGCCCAGAGAGAGCAGAAGTTTGGATTGAATGGCTGTCAAACGGCGGAGAACTACCAGAAGTAGCCGTATCTGAACGGCATAAAAGTACTATGCAGGCACCAAGTGAACTTCCTGAACTTGGCGATGCTCTTGAAACATTAGATCAAGAGTTAGGTTTCTTGGACTGATTACTCTTGTTCTAAAACCTGTTTTTCAGATAGAGGGCCAATTACAACTAACCATACATAGATAGCGTTCAAAATCGAAAGGGAGCCTATCAATAAGACAATCATTCCAGTCGTTTTAGGAAAATATTCATCCATTTCTAATTGATTAATTGAGAAGACAAAAGCATAGCATATAATCCCGAAAATGAGAACATATAACCAATTTTTTTCAGGTTTTTTCCAAATTCGAATTGTTGGAATCAATCCTTTCCGTTCAAATGTAAACCTAAACCAAGAAATATACAGACAACCTATCCCAATTAAGCCAATAACTCCCCTCGTGAAAGATCTAGAATCCCACGGACCTTCCGGAGCGAGGTCAAAAAAAGTTTGAATGACACAAAAAATACCAACAAGTGCGAAACTCCGCCACTCGATATCCTCGCCCATGACAGGGCATGATGGGTTATGCTTGAAAGCATGTGCCTGTTAGCGTGATTTATGCCGATGGTTGAAGATGCATTGATTGTCGCCGGCGGACTTGGAACTAGAATGTACCCTGTCAGTGCCTTCTTGTCTAAAGAATCACTTCCCTTGGTAGATATTCCAGTATTGATACACTTAGCACATGAAGCTAAGGCGGCAGGAGTCAAAAGAATCCACATTATTTCATCTCCAAACAAAGACCTCTCACCACTTCTAAAAGATATCAGTGAGCTACACTCAAACAGGCCCGAACTCGATGCAAAACTATTTTCTTCATTTAATGACGTTGAGGTTAAAGTACATTTACAAAAACAGCAATTAGGACTGGGTGATGCAATATCTTGTGCGTTAAATGATATTGAAGGCCCATTTTTAGTTTTACTAGGCGATAATGTAATTATTGATAATCACTCCTCAACTAAGGATTTTATTCCATCTAATGCTAGTAAATTACTAGTCGAATGTTTCCAAGAAAACAACCTCCCTTGTGGCGCTATTTTACCTGTTAATGATGAAGAAGTTTCTAATTATGGAGTAGTTGAACTAGAAGGAAATTTTGTTAGAAACGTTGTAGAGAAGCCTAAGTTAGAGGATGCACCATCAAATCTAGTATTGTGTGGAAGATATGTTTTTACTCACGATGCTAAGGATTTACTTAGAACAGTCTATACTGTTGAGAAGTTCGGTGAATTACAATCCATAGAATTACAAAAACATTGGATGCATGGAATAGGATTCTTGGGCATAAAACTAGAAGGTTATAGTTGGTATGATTCTGGAAACCCATATTCATGGCTACAAGCTCAGGTCGATCATGCTCTTCAAAGACCCGATATAGGAAAAAATTTCAGAATTTGGTTAGAATCTAGATTAAATTAATCACCTTTGGCCAGGCTTCCAAAAAGATAGTGGAATTGGTGCTATTCCTTGTGCGCATCGTAAAGCAAGATGGTCTGCTCTCTCATTCCATCTATGTCCTCTATGCGCTTTAACATGCTCCCATTGAATATTGCGAATAGAGGAAACTTCTCTCCAAAGAGTTTGGAGTGTTTCGACCAATTTTATGTTAGCTTTTGCTTTCCATTTTCCAGTCGCTAGATTTCCAGCATACAGAGAATCAGTTCTAATTACTGCTGGAGTATCATTCCCATTTACAAGAAGCCATCTTAGTGCTTCAGCAAAACCTGATAGTTCGGCAGTATTATTCGAACCGACTTCAGCCCCTAAGTAGTTCTCAAATCCGCCTTTAGTATTAACGAGTCCAGAAATTTCTTCAATAATCTCTCCAGTACCCTTACCTAGTCCATTATCTCCTTTTACTATAACAAGGCCCCAAGCTGCAGGGGTATCTACGTTAACATTTTGATTTACCAAGCAGGAACCATCGACATAAAGACTGATCATTTCTGCACGATTCAATATTCTCACTCGCCAATTTCAGCCCGGTATCCACTAGCATCCATAAGTGAAGAAAGTCCACTAGAATCATCTAGCTTCATCTTGATAATCCATCCTTCTTCGTAAGGACTAGTATTCATCAACTCTGGGGCATCATCCAGTTCATCATTAACTGCAGTAATCTCTCCAGCGAGTGGGGCAAAAATCGGTGAAGCAGATTTTACAGATTCAACAATTGCGAACTCATCCATTTCACCCATTACCTGACCCACATCTGGTAATTCGATGTATACGATATCTGTTAGTGCATGTTGGGCGTGGTCGGTAATTCCAATAATGATTTCATCACCATCAACTTTAATCCATTCGTGTTCTTTCGTGTAATACAAGCCTTCTGGAATTTCACTCATAGTTGCATCTCCTAATTATTCCCAATGTTAGGTGATTGATGAATGTTCGTAATAACAAAAACAAATTATTCTTGTTCAGAATTGATTTCTTTTTCTAGAACTTTGGATTCTAATTCTGCCCAAGCATTACCTACAGCCGAATCATTTTCGATTTCCTGCATCTCATGCTGTATTCTTTCAGCCATTTGATTTTCATTTTCATCAGGGAAGTAAGATTTGAGATAATTTTGATTTTGTTTCAGCAATCTTGCTGAAACTAAACAAATTAAAGAAATCAGTAAAAATATATGGCCAGCCCCAAGTATAGTGATATCCATTCTACCTAGTATTAAGCCAAAGCCGGATGCTAAAATCAAGCCAAAACCAGTGCCATAAAGTAGACGTGATGCGGCTTTAGCTGGTTCGTCCATAATCGGTCCAAACTGAACTAGTGCATGAAACCAACGCAAATCAATAGGTTTCTCTCATCAACTTATGAATTTTATATGGTAGTAGGGCTCGGTTAACTGGAGTCACTTCTAATATCCTACCATCATCTCTTCTTCTAATATCTTGGAGAAGGGGATGTCGGCTTTTCTTGTGCAGTGTTAACAGAGTAGGTTTATCCATTTGTAAAGCACTTCTTACACAGTTTACGAAATCTTCACTTTCCACAGAAAATTTACCGATCTCGTCTATTACTAGCACTTCACATTCTTCTTTAGCGTAATTAATTGCTGGAATAGCTACATCTTCCAAGGCCTTAAGGTCTAATCCATAGCCTAAAACTCTCAAACGAGAATCAAAGGTTTTGTGGGCTATAACCCCTTCTTCTTCGGTGATTATGTTAATCACTTTGTACCCTAGTCTTTCACCATTTTCTAAAATCGGTTCGGTTCTCATTCCGCCAACAATTGGCTTACCAGAAGGGTTCCCTCGAATATTAATTTCTCGAGTACGTTCGTCAACAAGCATTTCAAGAACTTTCTCCATTACGGCAGATTTACCACTTCTAGGCAAACCTGTTATTCCTATCTTTGGATGAATTCCCATACTAATCAACCTTGACTACGCAGTACCCAGTGGCTTATCAGTAATAAACAATCGTGTTAACAATATCCGTAATAGGATTTTCTTAAAAGTTCCGATAATGGCCGGAAAAGTACTGGAAACCAACTTCATTTGCCGGAAAAAGGATTTATGTCAACTAAAGCGAAAGTATAGATTCACAATCATTGTATATATTCCATGTCTTTTCTACCCATTCGAAGAGTTTAGACATTGTATCTTTATCGATATCCGCTTCTTTTGCAATCGAGGATAAGATTCGCAATTCTTTTTTATCATATTCTCCATCAACTGCGGACAATAGAGCACCATCTCTTAGTGCGAGTTTTAGACCAGTTTCAGATAGTGCGCTGATAGTTTTTTCAATTTCAGGTGGATTATTCAACATATTTCTTATATCAACTCGAATTTCAGGATGCAACATACAAGATCCCATTAGTGATTCAATCATCATCAGCTCTTCTTGTACTAGCTCTCCATCGATTGAGGCGATGATGACCATTAATTCAGCATGGGCTTTTCGCTCTTCTAAATTCAATTGGTTAAGCGAGCCAGGAAACAAGAACTTCACTCCGCGAGTTCATTTAGCAAATCATAACCACTTTGCATCCATGAATAACCTTCAACAGTCCAACTCAGTAATCTTTCTAGAGAGCCTTCAGATAGTCCCAGGTGGGAAATAATTTCTTGTAATACCTCGCGTTCATCATCATCAACTTCACCATCAGCAGCAGCCATCAAAACAGCATCGCGAAGTGCTAATCGTCCGGCTTCGTCACTTAATCCAGCGAGACATTCGTCAAGTGATGGTGGAGTCTTTAGTGCCTCTCTAATCATCGAGCGTTGATTCGGAGAGAGAAGTGCGGTTCCAAGTCGTTGTTCAAACATAGCCATTTCATCTACGGTTAGTTCATTATCAACTCTAGTCATAAACGCTAGTAGGCGAGCATATGAAAAGCGCTCCTCACGAGATAACTTGTGGATGGTATCGGGCAACATGACTCAAGCGTACAGTTCATTACCCATGAACTTCACGCTATTTTTCAATGTTTGATGGCTAAATGTGGAGTAATATCAACATGCCAACAATTATTCTTCTTCATCGGTATATCCAAAGACGAACCATCTCATTGCAGCCCATGTAAAAATACCCCAAATACACATGTTGATCAAGAAAATTAGTCTTATTGGCAAATCAGAAATTATCAATAAAGAGTCATAACTCAGAGTTGAGGCTACCAAACCAAATGAATAAACAGAAATCGCCCTAAGTAGAGTTTGTCTAATATCTCGTCGACCATCAAATGTGAACCATCTATGAACAAAGTGAGCGATAGTACTTGAGAAAATCCAAGAAAGAGTCCAAACAAAGGTTTCACCAACATAATCGACGATTAGTGTTACACGAAAAATTTCCCAAGAAATCCAGAAAATGAGTGTATTGAAGCCACCAGCTGTAGCAAACCTCTGAATAGTCCCCCTAGGAAACGCTTCTTTGATTTTCACATGTTTCATGAGCACACTTCCTAATTGTCAATCATCTAATGTGATTACATCGCTTGGTTTACCAGTTAGGATATTTCTTAGCGCTGAGTTATCCTTTTGAATTGCATCAAGAATTTCATATTTACAATCTAACTGCTCTGCTAAAACCCCTAGAGCCATGAAATCTTTAGGTAAGCATTTACCACCAAAACCACGCTTTAATCCATGAAGTGGTTCAAGATGGGAATCACCGATTGTTTGAGCGTGTGGTACAGTAATAATTTCTCTAATTTTATTCCAATCACCGCCAATTTGTTGGCATATATCGTACATTTGATTAGCGAAAATAACCTTCATTGCATTGAATGAATTTTTGGTATATTTAACTAGTTCAGCTTCGGTCGGAGTGACTTGAAATAGATTGTCAGTTTTTATGACCCCTGCTTCTTTGTGTTGTTGAAATACTCTATCTGCAACCTCTTTGTGATGCGTTCCACAAACCAATAGCTCTTGGTTAGCAAAGTCTTCTAAACTTCTTCTTTCCACTAGGAACTCGGGGGAATGTGCGATTTTCAGATGTGAATATTTATCATGAAATTTTTGTGTAGTCCCTGGTATAACAGTGCTTTTGATTACAGCAGTAAAGCCATCAGGTAGAGAATCTAATATTTCTTCAATAATTTTTGTATCACAAGCCCCAGTTTCAGGATGCGGAGGCGTTGGCACTGCTATGTAAGCAAAATCCACATTATCGGTAACTATTGATAGTTCAGTGCCTCTTGATGGGTCGTGAATAAATAATTCATGATGGTCTGCAAAGCAATGTTCGATAGCTCCACCAACCATTCCAGCGCCTATTATTCCCACTTTCATATATTGAGGCAAGAAGGCATGATGTATGGTGATTTCTATTATTCAATGAACGGGTTTAGTTTTAATCCACCTTTTTTAGCACACTTATTCCTTTCTAATCTTTTCATCATCATCAGAATATAATTCCTTTACTGCTCCATCTTTAGCATTACGTTCGAACCACTCTGTTTTTATTAAATCTCCAAGCTTGTCAACTCCTGCCTCGATTAAATCCTTATCTTTCGATTCAGATTCGCTCCATCTTTTTTCAGAGATCTCGGTATATTTTTCATTAGCTTCTTGTATCAAAGATTCACCCACAGTTATCTCTTCAATAATATCATCATAATCCTTATTTTTCATGGCATCAATACGCTGATTCTCCTTGTTCAAGGATTTAGATAATACTCCGCCAGTAGGTCCTTTTTCATCAAAACCTCGCGGCCGCCGATGTTTCTTGTTGGTGAAATTAGCCGCTATTTTTTCGAATTCTCCTTTCTTGAATAGTGCTATAGTATTTTGAAATTCCAAATAATCTCGTTCCAAGTCAATTTCAAATTCTTCTGCAAATTCTATCGTCACTAGACTTTTCTTATTTTTTATTACTACGTAGTTTAGACCGAGAGAAGTAATTGATAGAAGTATAATTATGATTCTAAAATTTAATTCTACGAAGTAAAAAATAGCGATTAGACTACAACATACAATACTAAAACTACCCATGAACAAAGTCAGGTTAAGACGGTATATTCGATTTATAAATCGATCATATTCCGAACTATAATCCATATCCTCATCCTTTATTGATTATTGAATTTAGAGTTTCTTCGATATCTTCTTTGTGTAAACTTTCTTCTTTCCATCTTAGTGATTTTATCGCAGTAATTTCACTGACTTTAATCGAATTACTCATTCTATCAAATGCGAACTGTATGAGTAAACCCATTAACAGTAAAGCGGCTAGACCAAAGTGCCAACTTGTGAAATAGCCAATTAAAATTGAGACTATCATTGCCTGCAAGATTGCAAAAATTCCGCGAAGATACATCCTTTTTCTTGATTTAATAGTATCTAATAACCTTTGAGCGGCTTGTTTACGAGTCATCGTCATAACAAATCCTCGACGTAATCAAATCATATCAAATTAGAATGAAACAATCATCATCAATTTCAATGATTGAACCGTTCATCAGCAAGTGCTCTAATGCTTCATCAATCTCTTCAAATGACACGCCTCTAGAATCCATTTCCGAGATTATTTTTTCTAGAGTAGCAACTGGTTCGCCCTTTGCAATTTCCGATTCTACAGTCATTAATAGTAACTGACAGGCTACAGCCAAAAGGGGGTCATCTCCTTGGCTATCAGGTAGTAATTCGAGAAAGGTGTTTACTGGATGAGATTCTGTTGGCCCGGAATCATCATTATCTACCGCTCTAGCACCAAGCCCGAGCATAGATTTATCGTAATCTAGGTCGAAGCAATCGAATAAATTTCGTTGTCCAGAATCAATTAGTTCTGCAGTACTTGGATTGAGTCTTTTTGCTATATCTTCCAGTCGTTTCAACCGTTGCTCTGAAATTTTCTTTTCACGAGCGATATCAGATGAAATTAAATCCATGGCCATTGTTGCCTGTTGTTTTAACCAGGCCTCTAAGTTCCACATTGGATCTAGGCCACTCATTACTCCACATAGCCTTTGAATCTCCTCGGGCATTGATTCGATATGAAGTGGCTCATCTCTCATACATATGTTTGATTGGTGACAGCCTATGAAGACTCGGTTTGTATTAGTGCAAAAAAGAGTTTTATCAAGACTTAGAAATTAGTTTTTCAAATTAACCTTGAGTTCGATTTTTCCATTCTTGTTCAAATTGAGCCCACATCTCTTGTTCGAGTTGTGCACGAATTTGAGCTTCCATCTGTGGTTGTAATTCTATGATTAACTGTTCTTGAATTTCATATGCCATTGTCTGCCTTACATGTGCTTCAGTTGCTCTGATTATCTCTTCTCGCTCCAGTTCAAGTAATTCAGCAGAAGGCCGATTATTTTCGTTTTTATTCCTGTTAATTTCTGCTTGTACAACACGTTCGATCTCACTCATCAATCTTTTCACTACTGCTAATTCCCATTCTTCTCTAGCACTTGGTGTTAACATCCGAGATGCTTCATTTTTCAAAGTCTGAACTATACGGGCTCGCACAGGATTTCCAATTTCAAAGTCATGGGCTCCAGAGACAAATCCAACTAGAGCATCCAACCATTCTTCTTCTTCAAGGTGATGACCACAACCAGGACAAGAAATTTCCGAAGAATCATTAACAAGCGGATTTTCTTCCTTCACGATTTCCTTTTTCGCCATCCGGCGCTGTGGGGTAGGGGTTTCATCCAAATCAAATGAAATACTAGTGCCAAAAGTGCCTTTTTTGGGGTTAACTTCGGTTTCTCGAACCATCTTCTTCATTTTTCAATCAATCTTGTGAGATAAAAGTTTTATGCCGACAAAAAATATTTTCTAACTTTTAGACGGGAAAATTAGATGCTTCAGTAAGTGATTGATTGATATGGTTCAAACTTCGTCGTAAATTTTTTTCATTATCAAAAGGGTGTTCTAAGATTTCTTCTTGATCTCCAAACATAGAGACTAGATTTTTGGCTACACGTGAAATTTCATCAACAATTGTGATACTTCCCATCTTTGAAGACCTTGAAAGTGGATTAAGGTCAACCACAATAACAGTTTTACCCATTGCAACAAGTGCTTCACACCTATCGCCATCTTCAAGAGGGACTAGAATAACATCACTCAGAAAAATACCACTTTGGCAACACTTAGCCCTAGGGCCTTCAAGGCCAGGTATACGTGTATCTGGTGAAGCTCCAAGGACTTCAACATCCAAGTCCAATCTTTGTTTAATCTCATCGAGATGATTTAGTAATGCAGACATTCTTTCGGGTGTTCGATAGAAAATATTTACTTCAATTGGGCAATCTAGAAGAGAAGCAAGTTTCATCAAATCTTCTCCTACAAGGGCTACTGTATTACCATTAACACTTATCACTGGGTGTTTAGCCATCTTCAATTGATAGAGTGCGTGCTTGGTTGCATTCATTGCAGTTTCAATTGTTTGTTCTCCAATTAAGTAATCGTAAGCCTCGCCTCTCCCATGAGCAATTAGTGCACTTCCCG
>Ga0315315_10004102_pt1 | contig 13437 bp, 16 predicted proteins | sample M140m3416metaG_FD_203699 | JGI IMG/M metagenome (GOLD analysis project Ga0315315, IMG submission 203699) | Ammonia-oxidizing marine archaeal communities from Monterey Bay, California, United States - M1 40m 3416 | ecosystem: Environmental > Aquatic > Marine > Intertidal zone | place: USA...
CATAGATGAGTTTTATGGAAATGTTTTTATTAAAACTATTTTTGAGAAAATTATAAAAGATTTTTAAGCTGCTTCTTGGAGCTTATGCTTGTTGGTCATTCCACTTAAGAAATTCCAAAGATATCTTGCAGTTAACATTGAGGCTTTTTCTGCTTTTATTTTTTCTTCTTTAGTTAAGCTATCTAATAGTTTTTCACATTCAGCTCTATGGATAACGTCTGCTGATTTATGTGCTTCAAAAAATTCTAAGCCCTCTTTTGAATTTACTCCATAAAAATTTTTTAGTCCTTGAATTTTTGTTTCTGCTATTTCAGGTATTTGTCTTTCATAGGTATAAAGAGAGGCTAGTCCTTCCGCATATGAAGATCTGGCTTGAGAAAAAAAGTTTTCTATCATGTCTTTTGTAAACCAGTAGGGTTTTACTTCTTCAATTTTTTCAATATCAGCGCCCATTGCTTTGGCGAATTGCTTCCAAAGTTTAGGGTGATCTCCATCTGGATGCTCTTCGTCCTGTAAGTTTTCAAGAAGAATTTTTCTTTTTTCAATATCATCACAAATAGAATGTGTTGCGCTTATGTATCTAGGAAAAGCTTTTACATGCTGATAATACTGCTCTGCATAATCTTTAATGATCTCTCTAGTCAATTTTCCTTCATTCCAAAATATCTTATAAAATGGATGTTGTAATAAATGAAATCTATCTAGTTTTTTATTTAATTCTTTTGAAAACATATTAATTTTTTATATGATGATGATATAAATACCTTAAAAGGAAATCAAATGATAAGTTGTCCACATCGCTAATTTAAACACAAAAAATGTTCACCTTTTGATTCATTTTTGACTCCTCTTTAGACTCATTATACAACTCCAAATTGTTTATTGAATTAAGCAAAAATAAGCTCTATTTGTAAGTATGTTTTTTTTAGAGATTTCAATAATTATTTTTCTAATAATAGTCCAGTCTATATTTGGTGTGGGTCTACTTTTATTTGGCACACCCAGTTTGTTATTACTGGGATATGATTTCGCAAATACAATAAATATATTGATGCCAGTATCTATATTAATTAGTCTATTGCAATTCTTTAGGTCAAAATTAACTGATAAAAAATTTATAATTAATTATAATTTATATTGTTTACCTTTTTTGTCATTATTTTTGTTTTTAGCATTAAATTTTAGGGATTTAATAGATTTTAAATTTTTTGTTTCAATTTTATTAATTTGTTCATCAATTTTAATATTAAATAAAAGTAGATTCTCGTCTTTTAAAAATAAATTTTTTCAATTAAAAAATATAATACTTATATTCATTGGCTCAATACATGGTCTAACAAATATGGGTGGAAGTTTTTTGTCAATCTATTCAACTCTTATTAGTAAGAATAAAAAAGAATTATCTCGATACTATATCTCATATGGATATTTAATCATGGGTGTAATTCAATATATAATTGTATTGATAGTTTCTTATGAAATCTTAAATTTTTCAAAATTATACTATTCTTTAATAGCTATTATCATTTATCTTCCAGTTCAAAAAATTTTTAATAATATAAATGATAAAAAATTTTCTAAATTTATAAATGTTATAGCTTTGCTGTATGGGTTAGTTATAATTTTTTCTTATATAATCTAAATTTTTAATCGTTCCCTAACTATTCGTTCTTCATTTATGGGGTAATGCACCAAAGTCGCAAATATAGATAACACAATAGCAATATACCAAGCGTAATCATACGATCCATGTAAATCATAAAAGTAGCCACCAAGGAAAGCTCCAGCAAAAGCTCCGAATTGATGGCATAAAAATACAATTCCAAAGAGTGTGCTTAGATATTTAGTCCCAAAAATTTGAGCTACAATTCCATTTGTGGGTGGGACTGTTGATAGCCATAAGAGTCCAAAAGTTATTCCAAAAATAATTGAATTAAATAATGAAGGAGGTGAAAAAATAAATATACAAATACTCATGGCTCTAAGTGCGTAAAGAATACTTAAAAGATTTTTCTTTTTATATTTGGTTCCAAGATATCCCATACCAAGAGTTCCAAAAATATTAAATAACCCAATTAGTGCCAAAATTATTGTAGCTGACCAGCCACCCATACCTCTTTCTTGCATATAACCAGGTATATGAGTGCCAACTAATGTGATTTGAAATCCACAAACAAAAAAACCTAAAACTAATAAAATATAGCCTTTGTGAGTAAAAGCTTCTTTTATTGCCGACACAAAGGATTGATCTCTATCAGCTTGAGATGAATTAATAATATTTTTTGATGGTAATAAAAAAAGAGAAGCTATCAATCCAAATGCTATAAAATACATAAAATATTTTAATGTTTGCTCCCAGCCAACTGTTCCTAGACTATATTGTGTAAAAAGCGGGGATAAAAAATATCCAATTGAAGCAGCTGCAGTAACATAACCTGTTGCTAATGTCCTAGTTTCATTTGGAAAATGTTTTCCAACTTCTGAAACTGGCACTCCAATTGCCGTAGCTCCTAGAGCGGTACCAACTAATACACCTAAACTAATCTGAAAATAAATACCAGTATTAGGTCCTGAATATAACATAAAGATACCCAGTCCAAAAATAATGAATCCAATAAAAACCGCTTTACTTCCTCCAAGCTTATCCGCTAAAAAACCAAAAATTGGTGCAAAAATTCCCCAAAACAACATTTGAATTCCTATTGCCAATCCAAACTCTGTTCTTGTACAACCGATACCTTCCTCAAATGCTTTAAAAAATAAACCGAATGTTTGCCTTAAACCCATTGATATTAATATTATACAACAGGCTGATATTAAAACTATAAGCGCTGTTTTATTTGAGACGAATTTGAACATTATTTAACTTTTTTAAGAGATTGTTTAAGATCTAAAATTAAATCTTTAGGATCCTCCAAACCTATATGCAATCTTACTATATGCTCATCTTTATTAAACCTATAATATTGCCTACCCTTAGTATATTCAGTTTTTCTTTTTAAATCTTGTAAAATTGCAAGACTTTCAAATCCACCCCAACTATAACCAATACCAAATAATTCAAGTGAATTTACAAATTTTATAACAGATGATTTGTTTTTACTTTTGATAACAATAGATAATAATCCTGTGGCGCCTGAATAATACTTTTTCCACATTTTATAATTTTTAGATGTTGGTTTATGGGGGTAGAGTATTTCTTTTATTTTTTTATGACTCTTTAAAAAATTAATTATTTTTTTAGTATTTTCAAAATGTTGGTTAAGTCTAGTATCTAAAGTTCTTAAACCTCTAATAATTAAATACGCTTCATCAGCAGACATTCTGTAGCCTGATAGTTTATAAAAAAACATTATCTTTTTAAAAACTTTCTTATTAACAGCTAAAGTTCCACCCATTGCATCTGAATGACCAGAAAAGTATTTTGTAGCAGATGAAAATGACATATCAAAACCAATCTTAAGAGGCTTTAAATATAAAGGAGTTCCCCAAGTATTATCTAAAAGAGTTAAAATGTTTTTTTTTTTAGCCAGCTTGACAATCTTAGAAAGGTCTTGAAATTCAAAAGTATTGCTTCCTGGGTTTTCAACTAATATCATTTTTGTTTTATTGGTAACTTTGTTTTTTAAATCTTCAAATTTTTCTGGGTTATAAAATTTAGCATTAATGTTAAATTCTTTTAGGAGATCTTCTGAAATTTCTCTAGTGGGTCCATAAACATTATCAGAAACTAAAATCTCATCTCCCGGCCTACACAAACTCATTAAAGCTAATGAAATACCTCCAAATCCAGTCCCAGTTAGAAAAACATGATATGCTTGTTCAAGCTTTTTAATTATATTTTCTAATTCAATAGTGGTCGTACTGCCGTATCGACCGTAAGTATAATGAGTAATATTTTTGTGAGATATAACTTTTTTCTCATGTTGGGTCATTTCCTGCATCGAATTAAAAAGTATCGTTGACGCTCTTATTACTGGAGGATTAGCAGATCTATTAGCATTATCTTTTGTGGGATGTTTTAAAAACGTGGTTATAGACTTTTTCATAAAATCAGTATAATTGAACTTTATATAATTTTTTTTAAATATAATATAAAAAAGGAGGCAAAAATATGGGATACCCTAAAAAGCATAGAGGTCGAAGAAAAATTGGCTCAAAAAAAAGAAGAGCTAGAAAAAGAAACAAAAGAAAATAATCAAAACAGCACAATATGATTGAAATATCTAAAATTCGTAAATTGAGTTTATGGATATTTTTCATCCCACTAATCTCTATAAATCTATGTTTGTTAATCTCAACAAATTTTTCATTATTAGAGAACACTTTTTTAGAAGTAGATCAAATAGGAAGATCAAATTTTACTATACCTTATTTAGATGGAAGTTTATCTATTAGCAGAGCTTCAAGAACTTTTCCTCAATTTCTAATTTTTAAGCCTGCAATGATAATAACAGGTTTTTTGCTAATTTTATATTGGAAAAATAATAACAATATAATAAATAAATTTTACAAAACTTCTAAACAAATATTTAAGTTTACTATTTTTGGAATTTTATCTGCAGTGTTTTTGATAATTCATTCTATTTTACTTGGTTTGGAATTTGATATTAAATTATTTAAATTTTTAAGAAGAGTAGTGTTGCTAGGATTTATAATATTTGAAATCGTAGCTCAAGGAATCTTAGTTTTTCATTTTTACAAGTTAAAACATAGTCTATCAAAACACATAAATGAAAATATTTTGAGATTTAAAATAAGTTTAGTTTTTATTTTGGCTGTCGTAGCTTTAGCGAGCGTGCCGTTTTTAATTTCTACAGGAAATACCCATTTAAAACATGGGTTAGAATGGAACTATTTTGTAGGTGTAATTTTATTTTATTTGCTCACAAGGTTATTTTGGAAAAGAACTACATAAATTTCCAGGCTTTCGCCCAGAAATTTAGTAGTTTTGGCTCGTCGTTGTAGGCGCTACCGCCAAGCCGTCCCGATCCACCATTTTAGCGCTACTCAGTGAACCTTTCTGCCCTTCAAGCTTGAACCTCTCGGTTTTTCCTTAAATGGCCAGTTAAGAGTTGCCTCTTAATTAAGTAGATTAAACCATATTTAAAAAAAAATTGTATCACTTTTTGCGTGCTGGAAATCTTACTGTTAACTAAGTGGATAAATTTTTATTGAATGTCTTACTTATCCAGCCACCTCCTAAAACCTTATCCCCAAATTCATCTGTTTTATAAAAAACACATGCTTGACCAGGAGAAACTCCAGTTTCGTTATCTATAATTTCAACGTCAGCGTTATTTCCATTAATAATTAATTTTGCTTTAAGTAACTTTCCAGTAGATCTTACTTTAATATTAATTTCATCATTATAAGTATTTTTTGAACCTAATAAATTTAAATCTCTTAATCGTATATTTTTTATTTTTAAAGAGTCTTTTGGACCAACGATTATTGAATTTTTTTCAGGATCAATATTAACAACATATAAAGGATTTGAACTTGAAATCTTTATGCCTTTTCGTTGGCCGATAGTATAGTTAACTATTCCATCATGTTCTCCCAATTCATTTCCATTTAAATCAATAATCTTACCTGGCTTAAATGACTCAGGGCTAAATTTTTTAATTACAGAACTATAGTCACCATTAGGTACAAAACATATATCTTGGCTATCAGGCTTGTCAGCTACATTAAGATTTAACTTTGAAGCTATTGATCTTGTTTCTGATTTTTCTATTTCGCCTAGGGGAAATCTTAGAAAATCTAATTGCTCCTGAGACGTGCTAAATAAGAAGTAACTTTGATCTCTATTTTTATCTTTTGCTCTGTACATGTTTGCATGTCCATTAGTTTGAATTCTTGAAACATAATGACCTGTCACTAAAGCATCTGCGTTCAATTCTTTCGCAAATTTAAATAAATCTCTAAATTTTACAGTCTGATTACATTGAACACATGGTATGGGAGTTTCTCCTGAAACATAACTATCTATAAATGAGTCAATAACTTCTGTTTTAAATTTTTTTTGATAAAATAAAATTTTATGGTTTATGTTCAGTTGTTCAGAAACTCTTTTAGCGTCTAAAATATCTCTGCCAGCGCAACATTGTCTTCCTTTTTCAGAATTATCAGGACCATCATATAGTTTAAGGGTTATACCCGTAACATCATAACCTTCTTCTTTCAGTAACCCAGCAACAACTGAGGAGTCTACTCCACCAGACATAGCTACAACGATTTTTGTATTTTTTTTTGCTTTATTAATTCCTAGTGAATTCATCATATAGTGTATATATTATAAAAAAAAATGATTTTCCATAATGCATTTAGACTTTGAGCCTGGTGATTTCGTTGTAAGTCCTGCTAATAAGGATTGGGGTATAGGCCAAGTTCAGTCTATAATTAAGAACAAAGTTACAGTTAATTTTCAAAATTTTGGAAAACAGGTGTTAAATGTTGAATTTATTCAACTAGAAAAGATTTATAATGAAAAAAAGTGAATTAAAAATAATTGCTGAGGGTTTAATCGAAACTTTTAACGTAGCAGGAAAGGAGTCTATAGATTTATACAAAAAAGGACTTAAAATAGAAATGAAAGAAGACAATTCACCTGTAAGTAACGGTGATTTAAGAGTTAATGAATTAATCTCAAATAAAATTAAAGAGTTGACTCCAAATATACCAATTATCTCTGAGGAAACTGTAGACTTAAAAGTTAAAAATAAATTTAAAATTTTTTGGCTAATAGATCCGATCGATGGAACAAAAGAATATGTTGCTGGCAAAGATGAGTATACTTTGAATGCTTCATTGATAATTAATAAAGTCCCTAGCATAGGATTAGTTGGTGTCCCAAAAAAAAGGCGCCTGTTTTATTCTTACAGCCCAGGTGAAAGTTATTTAATTGAGGATAAATTAATTAAAAAGAATGATTGTTCAAAAAAAACACCTAAAAAAGAAATTATTGCGTTATCTAGTTTGCAAAAACCCTCTGATATAGTTTTAGACAAATTAAATGAATTTAAAGTTACATCTGTTGTTAAGATGGCAAGTTCTTATAAATTTTGTGTAATTGCAACGGGTGAATATGATATTTATGCTGCTAGAGAAAGAGCTAATGAATGGGATTATGCCGCTGGGCATGCTGTGGCTGAACATGCTGGTGCAATTATCAAAACATTGGAAGGAAAAGAGTTTCTTTATGGTAAGGAAGATTATAAAAACCCAAGTTTACTTATTAAAAGATCAGAAAATTTAAATGATTAAAACTATTCTAGCTATAATAATTTCTGTTACTTTTTTTGGTGTATTATTTTTCATACTAGTAAGAAATGCTCTAAAAAAAAAATTAGATGATTTAGTCAATGAAGAAGAAAAAAAGAAATCAGATAATCTTAATTAATTTATTAAATTCATTCAAATCAAGATCTAAAACTCTTTTAGAAAGTTCAAAACTAAACCCTCCTCTAGCCAATATTCCCATATCTTTTCTGTAAAATATTTCTCTATTAGCTGGAGGTCTTAGAGCTCCTATTCTTCTTCTTTTGCACAACTTTAAAGCAGAGACAAAATCAGGTTCTATTTCATTTTCTTTAATTTTATCAATACTAATTTTTATATATTTTTGATCAATCCCTTTATTCCTTAATGACTGGTTTATCTTATTTAATGAGTATCCTCTTCTAAGAAACATTCTTGCTTTAGAATCTGAATAAAGAGCGTCATCTACTAAATTATTTTTTTCAAGACTATTTACTACTTCATCAATAATACTCGAGACTTCTTTTTTTGATTTTCCACCTTTAATTTTGGTGAGATATTTTTTTAATAAAAAAACTTTTAACTGTTGTTTAGAGGGACTATACTTTTCTAGATAACCATAAGCCAAATCCTTAAGATTTGTAGCTAGATCTTCAAAATCTTTTTTATTTGATGTGGGATTCATTAGGTTAATATACTATATTATTTTTTATGATAAATAACCTAGAGATATATTTGACTGTTGAAAATATTTATTTATTAGCTAATTGGGGTGTACTGCCTTTTTGGTTTTTGTTAATAATAGCTCCTAATAATGGAGTAACAAATTTTCTAGCCCAATCTATAATTGCTCCTCTTCTATTAGCTTTAGCTTATATATTTATCGCATATAAAATTTTTTTAGACGGAGATATTCTAGAAAGTTTTAATTTATATTTAAGTTTAGAGGATTTATACGCTGTTTTTTCAGATGAAAAAATCTTGTTAATATTCTGGTTACATTTTTTATCTATAAGTCTTTTTATTGGATCATGGATAGTGAGAGACTCTTATAAATATATGATACCTAAATTCTTGACTATTATATCTCTTATTTTAACCTACTTTACAGGCCCCGTAGGTCTTTTAATATATTGGTTTTTTAGAATTTTTTTTTCAAAAAAAATAAGCTTTAATGAATAGATATTTTGATTTTTATTTTGATTTTGTAAGTCCATATTCATTTTTAGCTCATAAAGAAATTAAAAAATTTGAAAAAAAAAATTCTATCAAAATAAAATATAAACCCATATTATTGGGTGGGTTGCATAATCTTCACGGAATTAAAGCGCCAGCATTTATACCCGCAAAAGCAAAATTTATGATTAAGGATTGTAAACTATTAGCTGAAAAAAATAAAATAAGATTTAAATTTAACTCTTACTTTCCTATTAAAACTTTAAACTTAATGAGAGGTGTTTTTGTTGCTGAAGAAGATGAGATGCAAAAATTTTTTATTGACAACATTTTTGATAGTATTTGGAGAGATGGATTAAATATGAATGATCAAATTATTATTGATAAAGTTATAAAAAATTTAAATATAAATCCTAAAACTTTTTTTCTCAGAGCAAGTTCTCAAAATATTAAAGATAAATTAAAGAAAAAAACTCAGGATGCTTTTGATAAAGGAATTTTTGGAGCTCCGACCTTTTATATAAATAATAAAATCTTTTGGGGACAAGATAGACTTAATTTTGCTATTTCCGAGTGTTTAAAATAATTTACTTTTTTTCTTTTTTAATTATTTCCAGACCTATATTTTTTAAAGCATCGAAGCCTCCGTCGACATGAGCAATGTTTTTGAAACCCATGTCTTTTAACGATTTAGTAGCTAATGCAGATCTCATTCCTAATGCACAAAACAAAACCATATTTTTAATTTCTCCAATTTTCTTATCTTTGTAATATGAGCTGTCAGGATCTAACCAAAACTCAAGCATTCCCCTTGGTATGTGAATGGCTCCTTTAAATGTCCCTTCTTTCCAAAGTTCTCTTATGTCTCTAATGTCTATTAATGTGATTTGTCCTTTTTCTAACGATTGTTTTACCTCATTAGCTTTTAAGGTTTTTATCTCTTTATTTGCTTCATCAACTAAAACTTGGGATGATTTTACATTCATGGTAATAATTATAAACCATTATGAAAAAAATTGAAGCTAATACTAAGCCAAGTTTCTTAAAAAAGATCTTTATTAAGTTTTGTAGGATAATGGGATATGAAATAATTGACCAGAATAATTTTTTTGTACCCACACAAAATAAATCAATAAATAACACATTAAGTATCCAAGGGAGAAAGTCTATAAATCTGCCATTAGGTGAGGTTAAAATAACAAGATCTGTAAAATCTTTGGATATTATTATTAGAACTTGTGCCAGCGTAAAGATGCTTACTCAAAATAAAGACAGAATTTTTGAAGAAGAAAAAATTGAGTATACTTTACGTTCAATAAATTCTATTTTAAAAAGTGTAATTGAATCCAAGAAAATTCACTCAAATATAATTTTTAAGATATTTATAGTTGATCATAACTCAAGTAAGGAAAATTTAGAGAGAATTGAAAATCTTATTAATAAAACTAAACTTGATTACAAGTTATTTAATCTAAACGTTGATGAATTTAAAGATAGAATAAATCATACAAATCAAAAGAATGAACAAAGTACAACCAATCAAATATCTAATATGTGTAATATTTATAAATCGTTAGAATTATCTAAGTCTTCAAAAGACTTGGTTTATTTTGTAGAGGATGATTATGTGCACGAAAATCAAAGTATTACGGAAATGATATTTACATATGAAAGATTAGCCTCACTCACTAAAAGAGAATTAATAATGTGCCCATCTGACTATCCATTTTTATATATGAAAACAGATAATACTAAATTATTTATTGGTGAAAACTATCATTGGCGTCAAATAAATGAGACTTTATGTACTTTTTTAATAAGTAAGAAATTAATTGAGAAGCACTGGTCAGGGCTTATAAGTATGTGCGAACTAGAACACTATCCTTTTGAATTTCCTTTACATAAAATTTATAAAGAAGAAATGTGTATATCACCAATACCTTCACTAGCAATACACTGTACAAACGTAAATTCTGCTTTTGGTTTATCACCTAATATTAATTGGAAAAGACTCTGGGATGAAAATAAAGTTTAAATAAATAAAGGCCCATTTAACTGGGCCTTTATTTTGTAATTTACGAGGGAAAGTAAATTACTAATCTCTTATAGAATAAGCTGTCACACCTATTTCAGATTTATCCGTACCAAGTTTTTCTGCTGCCTTACTAATTCTTAAACCTACTGTTGCTTTTAAAGCAAAGAATACTAAGTATGAAAGCACAAAACTAAACATGCAAACTGATATAGTTCCTACAAACTGTGTTCCGAAAGATGTATCACTATTACTTATTGGCACCACTAATGTTCCAAAAATTCCAGCAAACATGTGTACAGGTATCGCTCCCACTACATCATCTATACCAAAATTTTCTAACATTTTAGTTCCAAAATACATAATCAGTGCACCTATTGAACCTATAACTATTGCTAAACCAGGTGTTGGTGTTAATGGTTCTGCAGTGATAGCTACAAGACCAGCTAACGCACCGTTGAGCATCATGATGATATCTGTTTTTCCACCAATAAGTCTTGTCACTGCTGCACCGGTCACTGTCCCAGCTGCACCAGCAAGGTGGGTGTTTACCGCAATTTTTGAAATTGCATTTACATCATCAAATGTACCCATGGCAAGTTGACTAAAGCCGTTAAAACCAAACCAACCAAACCAAAGTAAGAATGTGCCCAGAGTAACTAATGGAATACTTGATGCTGCAAATGGCACCATCACTCTTTTTCCACCACTAGAGGTAAATCTACCTTCTCTGGCTCCTAACACGATTACACCGGCTAACGCTGCTGCACCTCCGCATGCATGGACTATAGTTGATCCCGCAAAATCGGAAAAGCCAACCGTACTCAACCAGCCTCCTCCCCATTGCCAACCCATAGAAATTGGGTAAATAAACCCAGACATTACTACTGCAAAAGCAAAGAAGGGCCAAATTTTAATTCTTTCAGCTACTGCTCCGGAAACTATTGAAACAGTCGCACATACAAACATTGTTTGAAAGAACCAATCAGAACTATCTGAATATCCAGTGCCGATTTCAGAGCCAGCACTCCATATTGAGAATGACCCTATATATCCACCTTCTGGAATACCGTATGCAACATTATAACCGAATAAAAAGAAAATTATTGAACAAATCGCAAATTTTCCAATATTTTTCGCTCCAATTGATGATACGCTTTTAGTAGTTACTAAACCACTTTCTAACATGCAGAAGCCAGCTGCCATAAATGCAACTAAAACTCCGCCAATGTAAAAAGCTAAAGAATTAAAAATGTATTGACCTTCTGCAGACATAGTGGTTTCGGCGAATGCTAATTCCGAAAAACTAAAGAAAGCAAATACTCCTATTATTAATTTATATAAATGTTTAATCATAATATCTCCTTTTTTTTAGATCTCTTATAATCAATTGATTAAGATTAAGAATTGAAATGATCTGAGATTAGATATGTTAAAAATGCAATATGGTAAGTTTTTTAGGTATACTATGTTTTAATAGCTCCCAAAAATCTGGGAGCTACTAAATAATAATGTCTATTTATTAAACATTTCCTTTAAGCTTTTAGCGGGTAAAAACTTAACTTTTTGTGATGCAGCTATTTGAATGGACTCACCGGTTCTTGGGTTTCTTCCTACTCTAGCTTTTCTTTTAGCTACTTTATAAGTGCCAAAACCAGCTATTTTCACTGTATCATCGTTTTTTAGAGCGTCTAAAATAATGGTCGTAATTGAGTCAAAAGTTCTTTCAGCATCTGCTTTACTTTGGCTCAATGTGGCCGATATTTTCGCTACAAGTTGTTTTTTATTCATTTATGCCCCTTTTTTGTTATAGTTTTAATGTGTACAATAAGTAAGGAAAATCAACATTTTTGTTAGTGTATAAAATAAATGTTAACACAATATATTGTATGTTTAAAAAGTATTGATTTTATTGACTTTTTTGAAGTATAAAAATGGCTTAAAATATACCTAAATCTTTTAGATCGTTGAAAGTTGTGAAAAACATCAAAGAAAAAAGTAAAAAAAGACCGATTCGAAAAAAACCTTCCTGTGTTCTTTGTTTTAACGGTCTTCCTAAAATTTTTTCAAAAGTGTAAAACATTAAATGACCGCCATCTAACATGGGTATTGGGAATAAATTTATAAATCCTAGACTTATAGAAATGTATGCCATGATGCTTAAAAAGGCTATAAAACCGTGTTGAGCTACTTGTCCAGTAATTTTAGCAATTTTAATTGGGCCTCCTAATTGTGTCGTATCACCTTTTCCTTTAAACATTGAAAAAATAAATTTTAAAGATGATTTAGTAACAAACCAGGTTTCTTTAACTGCATAAAATATAGACGTAGCAGGACCCAATCTTTTTTTATTAAATTCACTGTTAAGAGGCGCTATTTTTACACCAATTATCTTTTTATTAATTTTGTTTCCCAAAGAATCTTCGCCTGGAATTTTTTTAGGCTTAATCTTAAGTAATAATTCTTTGTTATTTCTTAATATTACAATATCTATAATCTCTTCTGACGAAGTATTAACATAAGTTGAGACATCTAAAATACTTTGCACTTTGTTGTTATTAATAGATAAAATTATGTCATTTTTTTTAATACCGGCATTTTTTGCTGGACTATTTTGTTGAACTTCTGCTATTTGAGCTGGCGTAAAATCTTTTCCTGAAAACATATATATAAAAGAAAAAATAAATATAGCTAATAAAAAATTTGCAAATGGTCCTGCAGCAACAATTAAAGCCCGTTGATACAAAGGTTTTGTTACAAAAAGTTTTTTTTGATCTTCTGTATTATATTTTTTAAGTAATTCATTTTGTTCAGCTTGACTAAAGACATTTCGATCGCCAAAGAACTTTACGTATCCACCTAGAGGTATTAAGCAAAATTTCCATCTAGTTCCTGATTTATCATTAAATCCGAATAATTCTTTACCAAAACCAATTGAAAAATCTGTAACTCCTACATCAAATTTT
>Ga0315315_10004104_pt1 | contig 13435 bp, 7 predicted proteins | sample M140m3416metaG_FD_203699 | JGI IMG/M metagenome (GOLD analysis project Ga0315315, IMG submission 203699) | Ammonia-oxidizing marine archaeal communities from Monterey Bay, California, United States - M1 40m 3416 | ecosystem: Environmental > Aquatic > Marine > Intertidal zone | place: USA...
ACCTAGATCGCAACGGATCTGAGTTTTTTAGTTTTTGAAGTGCCGAGGCCCTCCTCGAGTGTTCCGCGACGCCGCGATGGGTCGATAGACGCCTGGGTCCGATCGAGACGCTCTCGCTGTCCCTGATGAAACGCTCTCGCTCGCCTCCGAGCGACGCGCCGTTCGTTGTGACCCCACCGCGCCCAGATCGCGCGCCTCTGTTGCCGGACAAAAGATCAGGGTCGTGTGGACTTTGATTGGAGCCGTTGCGACACTTCGACGGTGTGCTCCCCTTTTGGCTTCAAGGTTCGCCGCATTGTTCGGACGCGCCGGCACGACCAGCCGACACATTCCGCCCTAGCGTAGCTCGACATGTCCGAGGAAGCCCCCGCCGATCCCCCCGCCGAGGCTCCCCCCGCCGAGGTCCGTCCCGAGCGCGCGCTCCGGCTCCCCATCGAGCGCGAACCAAATGTCCGATGACTCACCCAATCAATCCCCCGCGAAACGCAGGAGGCCGCACCCGCCGAGGAAGCCCCTCCCGCCGAGGAGCCCGCCCCCGCTGAGGAGCCCGCACCCGCCGAGGAAGCCCCTCCCGCCGAGGAAGCCGCGCCCGCTGAGGAGCCCGCACCCGCCGAGGAGCCCGCGCCCGCCGAACCCGAAGCCCCCGCAGGTGCGAACAACCCAAAAGGAACATCCCATCGATGCACTTCGACTCCGACTCCACCACCCCCGACTGACCAATTCACAACCCCAAACGTCCACCGCAGACCCCGAGCCCGCGGCCGCCCCCGAACCCGAACCCGAGCCCGAACCCGAGGCGGCCCCGGCGCCCGTGCCGGATGCCAACTCGTCCCCGTCCCCGGCGAAGGGCGCGGGCAAACCCGTGAGGCAGTATCTGGACGACACGGTGGTTCCCGTGCTGCGTAAGGGACTGCGTGAGCTGGTGAAGCAGCGACCGGAGGACCCGTTCGAGTTCCTCGCGGAGTTCATCAAGAGCAACAAACCCAAGACGTCCGATTGAACGTCGCGGGCAGGGGGTGACGATAATACAATTGTAAACTAACGCGAACTCACCATGAAATATTTCACCCAGTCGCTTCGCTAACGTACTACAATGCTAGTCCCCTCGGGAGTTATCCTCGCGCAGGGTCTGCCTGTCCGGCAAACCCTGCGTGTTCCTGACCAACTGATTGAAGTGACTCCGCTCGCCGGACTTGAACGCCGGGTACCGCCGCGGCGCATCCGCGTTGACCACGGCATGTCCAATGTCTTCGCAATCGATCAATGCGTCGTAGTCCGGAGCGTGAAAGAACACGAGCGACAGCCTGTCATCCGTCTCCTGGTTCCCTTCGTTCTCCTCTTCATTCCGCGGTGTGCACGTCACCCTGTGCCGCGTGGATCTCCACGCGTCGTTCGTCCAGAACCGCGTCACGTCCCCGAGGTTGACCAGCAGTGAGTTTGTCGCCGCTGGCACGTCGATCCAGTCGCCGCATCCGTCCGGGAGCACCTGCAGCCCGCTTGGCCCGTGTTCGAACGCCAGGATAGTGACGTCGGTCGGGTCCGTGTGCGGTTTGACCCGCTCCGTGCAGCCGTCGTCGCGGTGAAGCGGGGGGTACCTCAGCGCGACGAGGTTGGATACGTGTCGACGGCATCTGTCGACGAAGAAGTCGTCGCCCCCTTTGGCGTCCAACGCCCTCGCGAATATGCGAAGGAGCCTCCGCGTGAGCGACTCCATCGCGACGTAGTACGTCTCCCACGCGTGTCTGAACCCGCCGGGCGCATCCGGCCATCGGTTGTCTTCGCCAAAGTACAGCTCAGCTTGGGCGGAAGCGCTGGGATCGTAGTACGGGTCGGACGCATCGATGGCATCGAGGTCGACGCGTGAGCACGAGAACTTCTCGTGGAGGCTCGTGGGCCGCACCGCGTTGTCGCATCCGTCGACGGGGATGTACCCCTTCCGCAGGCTCGCCACCCGCATCTTCTCCTCCAGCGGCCGCTCGAAGAAACCCCTGGACGCGCCGAGCGCGCCGGCGACGAGATCTTCGGGCACCCCACCGCGGTCGGCGAGCAGGAAGAACCCGACGGTCTCGCACGCCGCCCTCACCGCATCCACCACCCGGGCGGACGCCGCCGGGTCATCGCCGTCAAAGGCCGATATGTCTATCGTCGGCACCTCGAACCCGGTCGACATGTCGCGCGCGTGACGAGCTAGCTACTGTGGCGTTCGCGTCTTTCGCTTTCGGCTGCTTTTTGATGCGTGATGATAAAACTGAGTTGATAACCCGTGTGGGAAGCTAATGTTACGAGGGTTAGCGTCGGTCGGTCTTTCCGTTGCCGCGCTTCCCCGAGAAGAGGTGCTTGGGCATCTTGGTGATGATCACGCGGTCCGCCTCGCCCGTCTTGGCGCGCTTGTTCATCTTCCGTTGCGCCTTGTCCGCCATCTTCTGCGCTCGCATCACCTCCGTCTCGTCCTTGAGACCCGCCCCCTTGCTCTTGGACGTCCTCCTCGCCACCGACACGGACCTGCTCTTGGACGAGTGCGTCCTCGGCTTGTCCTCCCCGTCCGCGTCCATCGCGTCCATGTCCTCGTCGCCGCCGTTGCCCGCGAGCGAGCGCGAGCGCTTGCGACCCTCCCGCACCGCGCTCGCGGATCTCGCCCTCGCGACGGCCAGGGTGGTGTCGATACCCATGGCGCCGAGCGACTCCTTCATCCGTCGTGTGGTGAGCCGCTTCTCCGGGTCGCTCGTGCGGTCGCGGCGCATCGTCGGGGTGTTGTTCCCCACCGCCTTCTTCCGCCTGTGATCGGAGACGAGCTTGGCGCGTCTGGCGCGAACTTGCCCGAGGAGCTCCTTCTCCTCGTCGTCCAAATCGGGCTCCAGCTCCATCTCCGCCTGCGCCTGCTCGCCCTGGAACTTCGCCTCGAGCTCCTCCTCCTCGCGCTCGAGCTCCGCGAGGCGCTCGTCGATCTCCGGGTCGATGAAGTCGGCGACGTTCTTGCCGTTGAAAATCTCGGGCATGATGTCGTACTTCCAGTTGTCGTCGTCGAGCATGTAGTTCTTGCGAAGGTCCGCGTTGTAGACACCCGCGCCGCCGTTCTCCTCCTGCATCTGCTTCTCGGTGACGATCTTGAGCTCGCCGCTGGCCTTCTTGGCCTTGTTGATGGCGACGGAGTGGGGGATGACGGCGGGCCTGGAGACGTTATCCCTCGGCTTGGGCTGCGCGACGTGCAATCGGTTGAGCACCTCACCCGCGCGTCGGCTCGCCAGCTTCTGCTCGACGCGCGCGGCGAGCAGCTTGTCGCAGCACACCCTCTTCACCTCCATCACGCCCTCCTCCGACAGCGTGGACATGCACGGAAGTTCCTCCTCCTCGCCCAGGGTGAGAGCGGCGGGCCCTCGAGTCGCCGCCCTCATCCCCGCGATGAGCGCCGCATCCTCCGGCTTGAGATCCTCGAGCTTGCGCTGGTCAACCTTGTTAATCGCAATGACAAGCGGCTTGTTCGCGAAGAGCGGCTTGATCGAGTGGAAGAGATCCGCCTGTTGCTTGATGGTGTACCCGCACTGTTCGCTGGCGTCCACGATGTAGAGCACGACGGCTCGGAGATGCGCCATGGCGGTGATGGACTGCATCTCGATCGTGTTGCGTTCCTCGAGGGGCCTGTCCAGGATACCCGGGGTATCCAGTACCTGCCATCGGAGGTACTTGTAGTCGGTGTGGCCCACGTAGATGGACTTGGTGGTGAACGCGTAAGGCTGAACCTCGACGTCGGCGCGGGTCACCTTGTTCATGAAGGACGACTTACCGACGTTGGGGTAGCCGCAGACGAGGATGGTGCGTGTGTTTGGGTCGATGGAGGGGAGGCGGGACATGTGCTGCCTGACCTGCTCGAGGTACGCGAGTGACGCGGCGTGCTTCTTCATGATGGTGCACATGCGTCCCAAGGCGGCTCGCTTCAGCTGCTTGCATCGGTAGAGTGAGTCGCCGTACTTGAGGAGCTTGACGTAGTCCTTGGCGATCTTGTCGATGATGTTCTTGGCGGTGTTGAGCTGGCCGAGGGCGAGCTTGTAGTGGTCCTTGTCGTACAGGACGTTGAGGAGGTCGCTGTAGAACGGGTGGATGTCGTCGACGCGGGGGAAGTCCTCGAGGATCTTGGAGAGCTTCTCGTTCCACGAGGTCTGGGTGTACTTGACCTTGCGCATGTAGAACTGGCGGATGCGGGTGATGGCGTAGCCGCGGTGGACCACCGTGGGGGTCTGGCGCTGCGTTCGGGACAGGACGACGTCGATGAAGTCCTTCGCCGTGGGCACCTGGGAGACGGAAGGGGGGCGTTGCGGTGAGCGGAAAAGTCTCGGAGAGTTTTTCAGTGGCGGCGGCGGCCGGGAAGGCGAAGTGCACTAGATGCGGGACCACGCGGGGTCGGGCGCGCACCGTGGTGATCTTCTTGAAGTTATACTGCATGGTGGTCATTTTGAAAGAGGTTCGCGCGGCAAACGCGGTCTCCTTTCAGATGGGACGCAGCGACGACCGTCTGGCGCGCCGAGTGTCTGAGGCGCAAATGTAAGTCGGCGCCGTTTTTTAGCGGCCGGGCTTTATTTTTCGTATGAAGATTAGTTGCATATCACCGCTATTTTTTTCCAATTGTTCCCAACTTTCTTCGTCGCCGTATGAATATTATCCCATCCAAACCTGCACAAATACCTATTGCCGATGGTTTACAACACAGCTGTCAGCGCCACGACCGCGACGGCCGCCACCAAGAGACCCAGCGACGCCCAGTTCGCCACCCTCGCCTCCCAACTCGCACTGGTCCACTCCCCCAACACCAACGACCACACCTGCGCCGTGAACACCGTCGAAGACATCACCAGAGGCCACGCGAACACCGCGCCCGACGAACCCATCTTCGCGGCTCCGAGCCCGTAGAGGTGGATGTGCGCCGTGAACGCCACCGCGATGAGCGCGCACATCACCGACCCGTGCGCCCAGTCCCGGTACGTCGTCGACCGGAACTTACGCCACGTGTCGTTCGTGGTCAAGAGCCGCGACGCGTACCCTACGTGACCGACGGAGTTGAACAGAAAGCACAGCATCCACACCGGCATGGCGGCGGCCTCCTTCGATACCCCCGCTTCCTCCGCGTCGTCCACGAGCCCGCCGCCGAACACGAACGCGAACTGCAGCATGGATGAGAGCACGCCCCCCGCCACGCACCACGCCATGGACTCCACGAACGTCGAACGAGATGAACCCTTCGCCGAATCGACGGCCACGTCGGCGACAAGAACTTCACTCTTCACCTCCATCACTCCCTCCACGTCCGCCGACGCCACCGTCGCCGTCTCGCCGCCCGCGTCCCGGAGCAAACCCGCCCTGGAGGACATCGCGAACCCCGCGCACGCGAGCAGGACCCCGGCGACCGACCCGACGATCTCCTGGGTCGTCATGTCGCCGGCTTCCAGGGCGAGGACGAGGGGGAGGAGGGTGCCGATGCACACGATCTGGGCCATGACTATGGAGGTCCCGAGCGCCATGCCCACCCTCTTGATGGCCTGACCGTAGCCCACCCCGCCGAAGCCCCAGAGCAGGGAGAAGGCACATATCGACCCGAGCTCGCCGACGCTCGCCCCGCCGTAGACGTCCCCCAAGGTCGACGCGCCGACCACGCCGAGAACGAGAAACGTGTTGAAGACGACGATGAGGACGTTGGCCACCAGCCATATCTGCTCCCACTCCCAGTACATCGCGGCGTTGACGAGGCGCGGCGCATCGGGCTTCGTCGGCAGATTCCAACTCCCATTCAGAAGCCCGGCCGCTACCGCCGCTACAGCCCCGACCGCCGCCATAAAAGCGCGTGAAAAAGTGAGGTGTTTGTGAGGTGTAGACAAAGCCAAGAGGAAAAGCGTTCGAGTGCTCTTAAGAAGGCACGACGGAGATCTTGAAGGTACGACGGTAACATTAATCTTAACGTTTACTCACTGCCCAGAGCCGAATATCAGGCCCTTGAGCCGACCCAACACCCGCGTCGTCGTCTTCTCCGCGTGTCTCGTCCGCGTCTTCTCCTCCACCCGGCTTAGTTCCGGCTTCCACTCCGCCGAACCGACCCCGACCCGCCTCTGCTTCCCATCGCCGCTCGCCCTCTTCACCGACTCCTTGCGCTCCTCCGACAACTTCCGCGGCGCTTTACGTCCCTCCTTGTCCCCCACGCGTGTCAGCCTTGTCCCCCGCGCTTTTGAGTCTCTGTCCACGAGCATTTCCTTGCTCGCTTCCTTGCTCGACGACCGGCGCTCCCGGTCGGCGTCGGGCCTCCTCTTTGCACCCCAAGGCGGCGGCGACCCGCGCTCCTTCCTTTTTTCCCGGAGAGCCGCGAAATAACCGCTCCTATCCTTGGTATCACGCTCCGACTTATCCCCCCCGGCGGTGAGCGCGCCACCGCCCTTGAACTTGGCCGTGAACTTGACCGTCCCGTAGATTCCATCCTCGTCCGACTGCTTGTACCCAAACCCAGCCGCGGCGAGCCTCTCCTCCTCAGCCTTGACCAAATCCACGCACTCCCTCAGCCGCGACTTGTCGACGTACCCGACGTCCTCGCCGCCCTTGCGCCGCTCGTCCCACTCGCGCTCCATCACGCGGCTGGAGGACCGCTGGAGGCCGAGCTCGATCGCGGCGGCGCTCGTCTGACGAAGCGCCTGCGCCAAGTCGCGCTCCGGAAACGCATCCGGATGTCGCATGGAGAACCAGAGGTAAAGATCGTACGCCGCGTGCGCCTGTTCCAGCACGTTCAGCTCCCCTTGGGTCTCGGGCGCTCGATGTGGCGGCCGGGCGATGATCCTGACGCCGACGCGGCCCCGCTTGGCGTAGGTATCGGCGAAGGTCAACAACGCTTTGGCGCCCTCGCCGCCGTCCTCGACGTTCGCGGGCGCGACCGCGAACATCCAGTGGTCCTCGACGGACAACGGGAGCTTCTCCACGAGCTTCGCGGCGGCGATCATGCCGTCGCAGGTGGCCATGAAGTAGTGCGGCGCGAGGGACGCGTCGCGCAGCAGAGCGGCGAGCGCCTCGACGAGAGTAGCGCCCGGCACAGCCTCCAGGTAGCACTCCACCTGCTCCAGCGTGGGCGCCACGGAGCACTTCGTCAGGTCCACGACGGGCGCGTCGATCGCGTCGCGGAGGATGGGGAGCTGGTCGTTCACCATCGTCGTCGCGCCGCCTTCGCCGAAACCCTGCCCGTAGCGACCGGCCCTGCCGGCGATCTGTTTCACCTCGGGGGGTTCCAACAAACGCATCTGCTCACCGTCGAATTTGCGTACGGTGGTGAACACGACCCGCTTGATGCTCAGGTTGAGCCCCATGCCGATGGCGTCCGAGGCGATCAGGACGTCGTACCCGGTGCTGGCCCTGTCGTTGAACAGCTCAGCCTGCCTGGCGCGAGCCTCGGGGGGTAAGCTGCCGTATATGACGCAGGCCCGCAAGCCGGCTTCCTTCTCGACGTCCCTCTTGAGCTGATGCACAGCCTTGCGACTGAAGGCCACGAGGCAGTCCCCGCTGCGTACGTTCTTGATGCTGCGAAGGGGTTTATCCAGCACCTTCAGCGGCTGCAGCCGCGTGTACCTGTGCACTGTGAGCTCGTCGCCGACCTCCTCTATGACCTTTTGCACCAGCGGGACCATCGCCGGGTCGCCGCACAGGTGAAGCTCCTTCGCGGGCAGACCGAGGATCGCCCTGGTGAACGCGTACCCGCGGTCGGGGTCCCCCATCAGGTGCGCCTCGTCGATGACGGCGACGTCCACCACACGTCTCGTATCCGCCATCTCCACCGTGCACGCCACGTGCCTGGCGCCGCTCACCGGCTTCTTCTCCTGCCCCGTGATCATGTCGCACGGCACGCCGTGTTCGTTGTTGAGCCCCTCGGCCACCTCCCACGCGAGCAGCCGCAGGGGCGAGCAGTACACGCCGCTCTCGGACGCCTTGAGGCGCTGGATGGCGGAGTAGGTCTTGCCGCTGTTGGTGGGTCCGACGTGGAGGTGGACCTCGCGTCGCATGCCCCGCGCGAGCGAATACCACTGCCCGGGCTCGCGCATGTCCATGAGCACCTCCACCGGATCCTCATCGGATACCGCCGTGGCGCCAGCTGTGACGCTCGGTTCGTGATCGGTCGGGGATTCATCGAGGCTCGGCGTCGGCGCCGCGTCGTGCCCACCGCCGGTGGGCATCATCGCCTCGCGGACCGCCGCGACGAGCTCCGCCTTCTTCGCCGACCTCTTGAGCCCCTCCGGCCAGGCGCCCGCGGCGTCGAGGATCTCCTTCAGCTTCACCACCGTGAGCTTCTCGGGATCCGCGGTGGGCGACGCCCGCGTAGCGAGCGAGCGCCATCGCACAGCCCCCGGACGCCGCTGTTGTTGTAATCCCGCGTCGAAATCGCCCCAACCGCCGACGCTCGCGTGGCGAACCCAACGCGCCGCGGCGGTCCTCGCCTCGAACCCTCGTCGCCCGAGGAGTAGCGCCACGAGACGCATCCCGCCGACTCAACCTCTATTCGTCTCAGCCCTCTGGCCCCCCACCGACCGCGCCGGGTCAAATGAGCCACGCGCTAATCCAGATGAGGTGGGATCTGCGTGGCAGTCTGCTCGGCACTTCGGAACGCGCGATAGATAAGATGGCGTGCGCCTCCCTCGTGACCACGGTGGTCCCCAAGACCCGCGCGCGATGCCCCGCTAGGTCCGCGCGACTCTCCCGGGTTGTACGCGCCGCCGCGCGCCGCCCGAGCGAATCCACCGACCTCAGTCGCCGCGATGCGGTGGTGGGCGTCGGGTCGCTCCTCATGCTTTCGACGCGCGTCGCGCCCGCGATGGCGGAGGACGGAGCCTCGGAAGCTACGGCCGCCGAGGCCCCCGCGGTTCCCAAGTACAGCAAACCCCGCGTGGTCATCACCGGCAGCAACTCCGGCATCGGGTTCGACGCCGCGAAGAAGCTCGCGAAGAGCGGAGACTGGTCCGTGGTCCTCGCGTGCCGCACCGTCGCCAAGGCTGAGCAGGCGAAGGCTTCCATGCGAGCCGAGTTTCCATCCATCGACACCAACGACGTCCAGTGCTACGCGTGCGACCTCGGGGACATGGCCTCGGTCAGGGCGTTCGCCAATGACGTCACCAACGACGGGCCCATCGACGCCCTCTGCCTCAACGCCGGCCTCGAGTACAGCGGAGACCCCACCGTGTACCGCACCAAAGACGGGTTCGAGGAAACCATCGGAGTCAACCACCTCGGGCACTTCCTCCTCGCCAACCTCCTCCTCGATTCGCTGGAACGCAGTACGAAGCTGAGCCACCCGAGGATCGTGGTCACCGCGTCGGAGGTGCACGATCCCGCGTCCGCGGGGGGCAGCGTCGGCAAGGGCGCCACCCTCGGCGACCTCTCCGGGTTAGAGCGCGACGGCGTCAATTTTGAGATGGTTTCAGGTGAGCCCTACGACGCCGACAAGGCTTACAAGGACAGCAAGCTGTGCAACATGCTCTTCTCGTATGAACTGGAGCGGAGGTTGACGTCGAGTGGGAGCAAGGTGACCGTGAACGCGTTCGGCCCGGGTCTGATCACCCGCACCGGTCTCTTCCGCCACCAGCAGCCGCTGTTCGTGAAGGCTTTCGACCTCATCACGAATACGTTCAACGTGGCCGAGTCGGTGGACGGCGGGGGAAATACCCTGCTGTACATGCTGAACGACGCCTCGCTCGAAGGCGTGGGTGGGACGTACTACAACAACACGATCTCGCCCGGTTCGTCCGCGACGGGACACGCGTTCGTGGTTGGGGATTCGAGCGAGGAGTCGATGAACATCGAGGAGGCGAAAAAATTGTGGAGCTTGTCTGAGAAGCTGACGGGCTTGGCGTGAAGTTCCTTCGAGGGTAAACCGTGGAGTGTAATTAGGGATGTTGTGAAAGTGTTTTGCCTCCTCATCACAAATGCGGGTGGCTAATCCCGCGCGCCGCCGTCATCTAATAAGTCAATCGGCGCTCGTGCACATCCCGTCAATCGAGCGCCCCCGCCTCCGTCAATGATCTTCGATACCCGTCATCGATAGTAGTTGTTGTTGGGTCATTCAGATCACACGTCGCTCACATCCCGACGCGCATTTGGATCTTCCCCTTGGCCCACTGCGCCGTGTCCCTGAGCTGCTGATCCTGGTACTGGTCCTCGCACTCCCGGATGAGCTCCACCCAGAACGTGTGCTGCTTGAACAGCTCGCCGACCCCGTCCATGGTGTCCGCCATGTCGCCCATCACGCCGACCATGGCGCGAGTCACCGCCTCGTCCCTGTCCCCATCCTTGGCAACCTCCGCGATGAACTGCAGGACGTACACGGCGTGGGACTTGAGCGTCTCAACCTTGCTCTTGTCATCCTTGAAGCCCTGGAGGAGGCCGGCGTACGCTTCGAAGATCCCGTTGCGGAGCATGTTGTTGTAGTCAATCATCTCCTCGTCATCCTTGGGCGTCTGCAGCGAGAGCTGCTGGGCGCTCTGGAGCATGGGCACCACGTAGCCGACGTACTTCTCGAACGCGGGTCCGACGGCGAGCGCGATGTCGCCAAAGCAGGACAGGATCGGGGGCTTCACCGAGCGGTGCAGCGCCGTGGACTGCAGATCCTGCAAGAGCTGGTACACGATGCCGTCGCAAAAGGGCAGAATCTTGGCATCCAGCGCGCGGCAGAGGTCACCGACGACGCCCACGGTGACGTTGCACACCTCGTATTCCTCGTGGTTCTTGAGGCCAACCTCGATGAAGGGGTAGAGCGCCTGCATGTACTTTTCAAACTGTTCACCCGTGGCGTACGCGAGGGCGCCGACGCAGAGCATAGCCTCCTCGTGCACTGTGGCGGATCTCGCGCCCAGCACGCGCAGGAGCATCTGCATGATCTGATCGCTGAACTGCAGGATCATCATCTTGGTGGCATCCTCTCCGGAGAGCTTCTGGACGATGGTCTGGAGGGTTCCGCAGAGCAGACCCTGGACCTCGCCGATCTTCTCCGCAGCCTCGGCGCTAAAGCCGGGCTGCGCCAACGCCGCCAGGGTCGCCTCGAGCTTCTGAAGCACCATGGGCGTGAGCTGATCCACGATCGGCGCGTTCTGCTGGGTAGACGCGCGGATGATCTCGTTGAGGGACTCGTAGCACTCCATGCGCAGCGACTGCTCCGCGTCGGGTCGCTCCGACGTCTGCAGCAGGCTCTGCACGATGCCCTGAAAATAGGGCGCGAGCGCGAGGCGCATGGGGTTCTGCTCATCCTCGTTCGCGCACGACGTCGCGAGCCGTAAGAGGGCGTAGCACACCTTACCGGCGACGAGGGGCTTATCCTGCAGCTTCTCGACGAGGGTCTTGAGGATTCCGTCGAGGTTCCCGGGGTTCACCACGGGCGACTGCGCTTCACCGACGAATTCAAAGACTCGGCCGATGGTCCACGCGGTGGTATCCCGCACGTGCGTCTTTGGATCGTTGAGGGCGTTGAGAAGGAACGGGAGCGCCTGCGCCGCGACGGGCGCGAGCTTGTCGGGGTCGGGTCCCTCGAGGATGGACCCAAAGGCAAAGGTGGCGGCTTCGCGAAGTCGCCACTCCTGCGAGCCGATGTTGGCGGTGATGAACGGCATGACGTGGTCGACGACGGCATCCTGGACGCATGTGGCGACGAGGCCGAGGCAGGTCCCGCCGGCCATCGCGAGGTTCCACACGTCGTCGCCCTCGTCGAGCTCGTCCTCGTCCTGCTTGGTCAGGGTCTCGAGGAGCATGGGCACGAGGTGGGGAAGCGCCTGCTCCACGAAGCGGTGGTAGACGATCTGGTGGTTACCGTCACCCGCGTCGGCGATCTCATCCTGGCGGCAGACCTCCTCGTCGGCGATGGCGGACCAGAACTCGATCGCCTGTAGCGCCACGGACTCCTCGTCGCCCTTCGTCGCCTTGACGGTGAGGTCGAAGATGGCCGTCATGTACGGCTGGAGCTTTTCGTAGTAATTCTCCGCCGCGCCCACTAGTACCTCGTACGCAGCCTGCCTGACGCGGACGTCAGTGCACACGGTGGCTTCGCAGGTGACCTGCATGATGTAGTTCCGTTCCTGCTCGCGTTCAAAGTTGGATTCGGCAAAGTACATGGCGTTCACCAACGCGTTGGTCGCGGCGAGTCGGATCTCGTTGCTTTCCTCTTCTTTCCTCATGCCTTGGACGATGGCGGTGAGCATGGCGTTGACGTCGGTTTCCTGGAGGTGTTCGTGCTCGATCTCCTCGCAGATGTACCCGAGGGCCTCGAGGGTTGACTGGCGCTTGCCGGGCTCGCCGGTGGCCATGTTGTTCTGGAGGTCGGTGACGAGTGAGGTCCAGAGAGCTTTGGGCATCTCGGCTCCGGCGATCTTGGCGATCACCTGCGCGCAGGTGTGGCGGATCTCCTGAACCGGGGATCCGAGCTGGTTCCACACGCATCCCTTGACGGCGTTGCGAATGTTGGGGTCCATGGCGACCCATTTATCCTGCTTGTCGGCCTTCAAGGCTTCGTCCTTGGCGTCGAGCGCGTTCTTGAGGATGAGGCCCGCCAAGCGTCGGGAGTCGAGGGGCTTGGCCTCGGTGGCCACCTCGTTGGCGAGGGACTGGAGGAAGGCGCCGAGGTTCTGCTCCTGCGCCTGCTTCAGCTGAGCCTCGGCAGCCTGACGCGTGTTCGCGTCGGGGCTGGTGGTCGCCGAGAGGATGGCGGTGATGTCGGCCATGGTGGTCGGTGCTCTCGATCGAGTCGCCCTTCAAAAAGGTGAGACAGACGGTGAACCCTACAGTACGCGTGGGCCGCCCGCGATCGATCGGGTCCCGATCTACTCTACCGAGCGCGCGTGTTACCTGCGCGGGCGGAGGATCGCACTAAAGTAGCGTGACTCACGCTCTGAGTTCGCGTTGAGTTCGCCTGACCGTCGGTCGGTGTCGACCTCGGCGGTTGTGTGTGTCGGCTGCGGCTCGGCGTCGGCGGGAGGGGAAAGGCAGATCGCGGCTTCGTTCTTCGAGGGGAAAGAGGCTGCGGTCTGATGACTGATTTTTCGATGACTGATTCCCCATACGAGCCGATTTTTCGGGTTGGCACACTCGAACTCTCTGTTGGCACCGCCGCTGTTCACTTCACAACCTCGGGGCGCCGGCACACTCACTCATGGACTGCCTGCGCCCCGCGCTGAAGAAGCGCAAGCGGTACGTCCCGGGTGATCTGGATGAATTGTTGGGTTTAGGGTCGGCGACCCCGGTGACCCCGGCGGGTGCCCCAGCGAGCGACACTGCCGGTCAGATCCCGGGCGTCACGCCAAAGTCCGTGACGTTCCCGCGCGGAAGCAAGTGCCAGAGGGTCGTCGGCTCCGCTGACCCGAAGATCGACAGGACCCCGATCGATCTCCCGTGCCACTGCGACGGGTGCGGCAGGTACATCCTCACCGCGAGGCACAACTGCAAG
>Ga0315315_10004106_pt1 | contig 13429 bp, 12 predicted proteins | sample M140m3416metaG_FD_203699 | JGI IMG/M metagenome (GOLD analysis project Ga0315315, IMG submission 203699) | Ammonia-oxidizing marine archaeal communities from Monterey Bay, California, United States - M1 40m 3416 | ecosystem: Environmental > Aquatic > Marine > Intertidal zone | place: USA...
GAGTGGGAGAGGGGGTGTGTGGTGGTGCAGCGGGCGGGGGCGACGGCGATGTCGGACTCGAAGGCGGCGGAGGTCGTTCCACGTCGCACGCACATATGCGGTTAAAAACCATATATGAAAAAAAACCATATTGATGTACAGCATTGCACATAGACGGGTGTACGGTGTTTGGGTGTAAGCACCAACGGTCACTGTTCGTCGAACTGAAGAACACTGCTGGTTGCCAGTTATTCGGATCAGTGTTCTTTTTGTTGCAACTCATTATTTGTGTCTCACGCGCGTTATATCCTTCAAAGTACCCGGGTGTAGGAAAGGTCATACCAGAAATAGATTGGGCGAAGATCGCGTCGATGTTGCCTTCATTTACACTGTTTAACGCATCTACATTACATGTTCCTCCTATGGTTTCACAATGGGTTGTGCAACTTGTTTGGTCCGGTGCAAAATGCCACTCGAATGCGGCGGCGTGATCGGTGAGCGCGCCCAAGCAGACCAGCGCACAGGTCAATGCACGGCGCCGTGCACATGCCATCGCGTTATTTTCTGCTCTTCTGCTACTACCTTCGAGCGAGGGGCAAATGAATGGTCGCTTTGAGAGGGCGGGAAAATAGGGCGCTTGGTGCAAGGGTGTCGTGGGTGAGAGAAAAACTGGGCGGCACGTCGAGTGCTTCAGGTAAAGAGAAGAGAAAAACCCAAGAGAAATGATCGCTCCTGTTTCCCCTTACACTCAGCTTGTGTGGAATCACGATGCTGCCAAGAAAAGAAAAGACGATATGGCCGATGGTCGCTTTGCATTAACCCTCAAACGCCTGTTTGATAACCCTGTCGAGATGAACGCCCTGCTGGCCACGGTGACTCCGAATTGCAAGAGGGTGGAGTACGAAAATGAGGTGGAAAACCTGCGCGCCGCTATTAAGACAGACACGTGGAATAATAAGACAGACACTGGCACTTACATATACGTGGCAATCCTGTCTAATATGCAAGACCCAGAGCTCCTTACTGAGCCTGCGAGCGCCTTCATTGCAACTTTGAGCGATCTGTACAGCACAGAATACTGCAAGCAGAGGTACGGGGAGAAGTGTTTTGAGAAGCCGGTTCGTACGAGCGATGAAGAAATGGCGGCAGAACTGGCCAAAGTAATAATGGAAGAAGATGAGTTTGACTGATAGGCGGGGGAGGGTGGGGCATGGACCGTTAGTAAAGAACCCAAGTCCCAAAGTCCCGCACTGTATCAAAAATGTGTGATGGGAAACACGTTTTGTTAAGCTGTAATCCATCGGAAAACCAACCAACGTGGGATTCTGACGACGAGATTGACTTTAAACATGAGGCAAAACGCCGAAAGTCAGTAAAAAGATCGCATGTACAACCACGACTCGCGGCCGCGTCTTTCAATGCCGCGAAGACGGAAATTAAAAAGATGGTTGACGAAGGGTACAACGTTTTTTTCGTTCCATTAAATACCGGCTTCAAAAGTTCTGACGCGACACCTATCGATGTTGGCAAGGTCGACGTTGAAGAATCCAAAGATGGCGCGTGGCGTTCCCCCACACGCACCGAGCTCAAGTATGCTTCCGAGGCAATTGAAACGGCGACAAACATGTTGCTACAGGACGAAAAAACCGCGTGCCTCGTTATTTCAACACATGGGGGAGACGCGGCTCGCTTGGTGGCAGGGTGCATCGCAAAGGCGACAAAAAAAACGGAAAAGGGATTAACCGTCGGCACGATTCCGCCACCATCATCGAACCCAGCACTTGCTATACACCAATCTTACTCGCGGTGGACACGTATCACAGCACGCGCGGAGATTCTAAAATTTGCTTCTTAAGCCGCGAGCAGGCGGGCCGCCTCTGTGTTTCTTTCCGTTCCATCTTCGAACATGAGCGTGTACCCGGATGGCATGCCGTCGGCCATGGACGGCCCAATCAGCGCGATTGTCGCTTTTCGCTGTTTGTTTGTTTGAGAATCGAGGTAGTACACGGCTTGCCCTCTCTCGAATAATCTCGTTTGCGCTTTTACGTAACGCATTCCTCTGTTAGAAGCGAGCCAACGATTAATCGTCTCGTTTGTGTCCATGCTTTTCTCAGTTAGTGCGCCGCTATTTGTGTTTATAAAGGACCACTGCTGTGTGTCAAGTGAAACGACCAAATGAGTAAGCCGTTAGTTTTTAAGGGAATTTGTCACCCGCCGGCTAAGAGCAAACGGGACCACCCCTCCGATCTTTCGATCGGCGAACTCGCGTGCGCAACTGGAGATGCGCTCAACGGCCTACCGATGTTTGTAGAGCACGATACAAGCACCGAACGAGTGGGAGACGTGCTCACATCATATGAAGGCTCCCGTGGCGAGTTGAACGTCATTGGCCAGGTCACAGACGCCTCCGTTGCGGATCGCATGCGAGCGGGACAACTCAGAGGGCTTTCGCTTGGCACGGACTGTATTCAGTCTATGGACGGCAAAGTGCTCACACGTTCACAAAAGGAGTTGAGTCTGTGCGACGAAGGACGGCGAAACGGCACATGGGTGACCCACATAGACAACCAGCTTGTGCATACAGTGGCTGCGTTTTCCAAATCGGCTGGTAAGGGGACCGCGCTAAATCATAAGAATCTCCCGACCCCCTAATAGATAAAAATAACGATTCATTCGTTTACATGGCCGACCCTGCTACTGACTCCATGATCGAAGGTGTTACACGGGAGACCCACGACGACGTGAAGAAACTTGCTGACGACCGCGCCACGAAGCTCGCAGCGGCGGAGGCCAAGCTGCACATGTACGAGCAGCGTGAGCGTGACCAGCTGAAAACGTTCCAACCGGCAATGGAGGGGATGCTCAAGGAGTTGATGGACGAAGCCCCCGTGGAGACTCGCGGGCACTTTTCTAGCATGCTCGACTGGTCGCGCACGGCCTCCGAGCGCCCCAATATCGACACGCAGATGCAGCTTGGGTGCGTGGTCCACGCTTGCGCTTCGAAACTGAAGCGTGTGCGTGAGGACGCCTCACTCCAGAAGTCGACAGCGGAGCAGCTCGCTGCCTCCGCAAAGGAAAATGAGGCGCTTAAGACAGAGCTGGCGCAGAAATCCCAGCGTATTGGCGATCTGGACGCGTCTCTCAAAGAGATAACCGCCAACAGCGATACGCTTCGGGCACAAGTTGAGAAGGCTAAAGTACTGGAGGAACGCTTCGACTTTAGCAAGGCTACGTCTCGCGAGGAGAGCCCCCCTGTCGGTGATGCAGCCGACGGTGTGGTCACGAAGACGGAGAATGCTTCGAAGGGGCTGCTAACTTCCGTCCCATCTTTCAACCCCGCCGATGCACTAGCCAAGTTTGTGTCGTCAAACGCCGGTCTATCCTCGAACCGGTTCATGCCGTCTACTTCCTCTAACCACGCGCTTCTCGGTGGAAGCGGCGTTGAAAGTTTCAACGCGGCTATCCGGCCCATGTAAGGAACAGATTTCCTTTATGGTACAAATCGTTACATTTGCGGCCGGTTTGTTTTTAAACACTTTTATAAATTTAGTGTGTCCTATCAAAATATCAAGTTACTTTTTGTTGTAGAACGGAAATGCGGCAAGACCTCACACGCCCCTCACTCTGGCAGTCATTTTGGCGGTTTCCTGTTTTACGCTTAGCAAAGAAATGTCAAGCTCCTTTTGCGTGACGAATTGATTATCGACGCGTTCAATTTCGTAAAGGAATGTGCAACACTCTTGAACGGTTTTTTCGGCATCAATCCTTTCTTCCGCGGTGTCGTAAGTGCTCAATAAACCTTCCATATCTTGGTCTTCGGTTCGTTTACGATGGGCCTCGACCATGATCTTCTTTGCCTCCGAATGGATGCTTTCAGCAGACCTTGAAAGGATGTCTTGCCCAACCTCCAGCCCTTCATATACCGCAAGTTGCTCAATGCGCTCTGCATCTTGAAACTCGGTCACTGAGGTCGAAAGTGTTGTTACTGGTCTTCTTGTGGCGGTAGTATCCGAAGTTTTGGAGGTGGAAGCTCGTCCCTTTCGTGAATTCTGTTCTTTTCTGAAAGCCTTCAATAATGCGATCCGGTGCTCTGTTTCAGGATTTTTGCCCTTCGTTTGCTTAACAGGTTTTGGCTCACTCTTTTCTTGCTCCGTGAGGAGCAGTAGAAGCGAGACATTTACAATCGGATTGTCAGTTGCAAAGGGCAAATTGCTGTAGTCTACAAACAGTTTGCAAGCTTTATGGTCGTCCGGAACTTTCAGTGTTTCCTTGCAAAGTTGCCAGGCAACTAAATTCGGTAAATCGTCCGATTTGATTACAAGGTGCCGCTCCCCGTACCCCTCTTGCTTTAAAACTCCGTATCTTCTAGCATTTTTCACATCTTCGAACGTGCAATTGTCGGCTAATTTGCTGTGTTTCGGAGTTAATATGTCATAGAACCACCCTCTAGAAAAAATGGCACGTCGCATAGCACGCCCCATTCGTTGATACAGGTCGCGCGGAGATTCTCCTTTGTTAGCAAGGTTGATGACAACTGATACGTCAGGAATATCTGCACCCCTGGAGAGAATTTCCGTTGTTATCCACAGGCCACCTTTATTTGTCTTAAAAAGTTGGGCCGCTTCTGCTTTTGAGACTGAAGGAGTAGACCCTGTTACAAAGCGAGAACCGGGAAAAAGACCTTCCACCGCCTGGGCTTGTTTCTTGCGGTTAGTGAAGATCATTATTTTATGCCCATTGAAAGTATGAAGTTTGACGATCGCTTCTAGAGCTTTCAGCTTGTCCAAACTCAAGCCCATTATTGGCTCGATATGTAGATTGTCATTACTTTGAAGTCTCGTTTTGTGTTCATCGGACGAATCTTTGCACAATATGGTTGCAACTGCCATTTTAGAAACGTAGCCCATCTTTTCGTTGTCTACTGACAGTGTCTTGTAAATCATTGGTCCAGTATTCTTGTCAATCCATTCCAAGTCCTTGTCGTTGCGTACATTCAACCACGTGCCAGACAAACTAACGGAATTTTTGAAACGCATCTTCAGCCGCATTCCTTGGTCCGCGACGTGAACGCCTTCGTCAAAAATGCTGCGTGTGTTGTCCGTAAAGACGGCATCAGCCTCATCGACAATTACTAGCTGCCAAAAGGACTGAGCAATCCGATTTCGAACGTTCTTGCGTCTATCTACCTCCGTCACGGAACCTCGAAAGAAAATGTTGTCCACAATAAGAACACCTCCCGCCCCGTTGAGAATGTGTTTTCTCATCACGTCTTCCGCGTTTACACCATTCGATCCGTTCAATGCAAACTTCGATAAAGTAGAATCAAGCGTTCTGATCTTTTCATCGGAAACAAAGAGTCGAACGTCCATATAATAGTGAGCGTTCGTGTTCTCTACCAGTGTCTTTAGAATCTGCTTCCCGTTCTCAAAGGAATCGGTTATCACCAGGGTCATGCCAGGTTGAGTCAAGATAAGCGATACAATCACAGCGCTTTTTCCTGATCCTGGCGGCATCGATACTTTGCAATTTCTTTTAAGCATAGGTTCCGGTTGAAACATACAGCACGGATGGAATGGGTCTTCCGTCAAGCCATTCGACACATCATCGGACTTGCGTTTCTTACCACCCCGCCCTACTTTTGTCCCCCCCTCGTCTTCCTCCTCCCCTTCCAATTTCAAAGCTGTATCATAGTCTTTTAATATTGTACCAGTCTTAAAGTAATTAGTAATGGCTTCGACTGCTTCCATTTGGCAAGATCTAAGATTTCGAAGTTGAGAACTCTCCTTGATCACATGTACCTTAAGAGGAAACCTTTTTCCCATCGTATTCGCCCTCCAAAGTACTGAATTAGGCTCGTGCTTTTCGAATAAGGAATACGAAGTCATTCGAACCGGAAAGTAAGGAGTTGTTATTACCTCTGTAGCACCGGCAAGCGGGCAGGGTGTTACGTTTTCTGCAGTCAGACAGGAATGTATCTCTGAATTCAGGTCACTTCTCAAATCAATCATCAGGGGTTGTGTGCAAGCAAAAAGAGAACAACGTGTGTTCAGAGCAGAGGTTGCACTCAAATCCATCAAAGCGCGGTGTCGTGCGCTCATTTTGCTTTCCGGCTCGCTCTCGTGGCTCGTAGGAAGAAGATAAAAGTGTGTTCAGATCAGAGCTTGCAATCAAATCCATCAAAGCGTGGTGCTGTGCGAACAGTTTGCGCTGTTCGCTTCATCAATCAGCGTGAATTCAGGTCACTTATGAAATCATCAATCAGGGGTCGAGTATGTTGTGCGTTCAAAAACAGAGCTTTAAACGTGGTGTTGTGCGCTCATTTTGCTTCGAAATCATGAATCATAGTGAAGGTTCCCTTACCCGACCCCAGGAAAGGGGCAACAGCTACCACCCCAATCAAGTCAATCATCATGTACTGGTTTGGAATTCAGTGGACACATGCCCCTAATCACCAACGCTGGGTTGCTGGGTACTAAGACCCAGCTCTCGTCGCTCGGCGGTGTGCGCAGAGATTCCGGTTCCCTGTGATGAAGTACACAGGAGAAGCGGGGTCAAGAGCAGCGGTACACATGCGGTACACAGAGGCAGCGGTACAAAAGACAAGGGGTCCACTCGTCCCTATAAGGTACCATACACACGCACGGGCTGAAACTTTCCAATGCACGACACCCCTCCACCCACCACCCCTGTGCGTTGATTGACGTGGCGCTATCTTCCACATGCTTTGCGCTTGAGGAAGCGGAGAAATGGATTCATCTCCACCTCCATTGCTGGCGGTGGGGCGTTCGGCTTACCGCAACCTTTCTCCACGCTTCAAAGCGGGGCTTTTCAATATTCCAGTAGACTCCGAAAACCATGGGTTCGTTGGCTTGACCTGTGGATTCTCGACGCCAATCACCGCCAATGTTCTCAGCAGCGTCGAAAAGAACTCGGTAATTGTTCTTGCCAAAGTTGACGATTTCCTGAGTCTTGAAGCCGACCTTTTCAGAGTATCAACGTGCTTTCGTGACGTGTTCTCGTGTGGCGAGCGTTTGGATCTCTACCATAAAACACTAGTTCATGCACTAGAAGAGCGGTTTCTTTCTTCCACCGACCCTGAAGAATACCTCCCCACTTGCAAACACGTCATCAACAGGTTTGCCAGCTTGTGGAAGAATGCAATTGTGGAAATTGATCTGCAAAAAGTCGACTGTGCAACACGAATATGGTTTGGAAGGGGGTGCCCTTCGCTGCCAATGTCGGGTACGACGTTGACACGAAAGTTTGACAACACGAAGCCCGAGGTGCTACTTGTGCTCCAGCAACTTAACGAGACACGGAAAGAACCGTTGGAAAGCGACGATGTAGATTTCGAGGAAGAGCAGCCGCTGAGGCACGCGTCGGTCGATTCGTTGTTATTTTATGCATCTGTTTATGAGCAACATGACTCTAAACCCTATTCTCATACACCGTTCAATGAACCATTCAATCCGCAACGACCTTGCTTTTCACACGCTTTAATGTTCACCCCCTTGTTGCTAAACACATCTGGATCTGTGCGCACGGCAAGTGCCACTTTAGAGACACTCGGTTCTGTGTTGGCAAATGCTATTTTGGACCGCAGCGTTTGCACTGAAGGCATCCAAGACTACATTCGTTCCCTACCACCGGGAATCGAGTCGGTGCTTTCCCTATTCGATCCACTGATTATTATTTTGCATCGGTCCCGAGAAGGTATCGTGCGCCGTTTGCAAACCGGGACTTTGCCAAAAGTGGTCGATCCGCAAAGCGCCATTCGTCTGGCATCGACAAAGTATGGCTACTTTTTATTTGATGAGATAAGTTCTTTGTTGGCATTTGTCGTACCACCCGACTCAACGAGGCAACCCGCACCCTTCACCATAACAAGTAAGTTGGGCTGTACGCCTTGTTGGGAACACACACCGGCGCTCAAGCGACTGAAACTGTCATTATTTAACGAGAGCTAGATTTATTTATTTACTGGGTATGAAACTCGAAACAGCGTCACTGCAGCTAAAATGGTGTCTGCAGCTACAAACAGCGAGAACACGGAAAGAAATACAACAAGCATCACACTGCTCGATTCCTGGCTAGCAGTGGGGCAGGCATTCAATACGTGCATGTCCGGTGATACAGTAAACGGTTAATTCACAAGTCTAATGGCTGTGTGTGCTTCATGCATGAGGCACGTCCATGCAGTGAAGGATAAGCCAAAACAGATCTTAGCCATCAATCGTAGAATTCGAAAGACCTTGTGATCGCGGAACAGCGCGATTGCTTGCCGCCGCCGCCCACATATAGGGGTCGTTAGTAGTTGCAACTCTGTATGGCCAGTCGCGTGGTTTTCGACTGCTGATAACGTGGATAAAGGAAAGGCCACTCGGAGCGCCGCCAGCGCGTCGAGTTGTACAGTAGCAGGGCACTCCGAAGAAAATGATAATTTCAGAAGCCCGGAGCTGTCCGTATTTAAGACACCGCTTATTCTCGCATTTGAGTCGAATCGACGAAGGACTTCAATAGCACAGTTAGTTTCATCAGAGTCCATTGTTCACGTTTCCCGTTCGTTTGCTTACTTTCGCAATGTTGGGATAGCGCCAATCAAGTGGAGTAACCAAAGAGGTTAAATGCAGAGGGGGTGTCGTCCACAATCCACAGGACAATGCGTTTGTTGTTCGGGTTACTGGGTGAAATTAGGTCGGTCAGCATGCTGTCGTCATCGGTGTGGGAGGACGTGCCGTCCTTGGAAACAATGCATTTATCCAGGTAGTTTGTAGCACGATCCTTGCTGCTTGATAGGACAAAAACTTCCGTTGCGGTTACAATGGGGAACATGCGCTGGCAGCAGTAAACTGTTGAAAAAAACACGTCTATTCGTTTTGAACGACGTACATTTGCTTCTGCAGGACTTTGACAAGCTGTTTCGATACCCTCGAGCAATATGTCTAATTCATCGTCTGTAGGGACGTTTGTGTATCGTAGAACATCCCAAACTGCAAGGAGTGCATGCATGGATTCCAGAGGAGACTGCAACGAGATGCTGCACGTTTTGCCTGAAAAGGTAATCGGTTTGAGTCCTGCAAGCGCGAGAATACGACTTCGGTGTTCAGCGGACGCGAGCAAGTTTAGCATTCTGTCCTCTGAACACCGCCGCTTTGGTACCACAGGCGCCTCTTCTTCTGTCGTCCTCGCCTCGCTTCGCTTCCTAACGGAGCTCGATTTGGGAGAGTCGGAGCGGACAACCACCGCCCCCGTGCTGGACGCACCCGTGCAACCACTGTCCGTGTTGGCAGCTAGCAACTCTGCACAGCTGTCAATTAATCTTCTCATTTGGCATCCACTTCCAAACTTGGCCATCCCTAGTGTTAAAAGTTGGTGGAAGTTTTCGGCCTCTACAGAGGTAGTTTTCTTGTGCATCTGAAGAACGCCATAACAATCACCGATCGTAGAACTGGCGTGTCCAATACGCCCCGCAAGTAATGCACAGTAAAATGGGTCTGCCAAACAGTTACCCTCGTTATCGTCATCGTCTCCCAGTTGGAGCCGACGATCATTGGTGCCATCCATCGACCCCAGCCCGTGCAAAATGTCGTCTTGGATGCTTTTTGTCGTGTCGTTGTAGAACGCCATAAAAGATGAAATTAGATCGCTTGAAAACTGGCTTACTTGGGGAGCTACGGACTTCGCCGTGCATGGTATGATCAAGTACCCCGCGTTCCTAATCCGCTCGATACTTGCAATGCTTGGCACGATACGCCCCATGCAAGAGTTATTGAACTCGCATACTTCCTTTCCAATTGTTGTTCGGATACCAAAAAGATTCAGGTCGCCTCCGACGTACGCAACTTCGGGCTTGAACCAAAGAACAGATATGTTTGCGCTTATCTCGTCTCCTTCCGGTGTTGTTAGGTGGTAGGGTGGCCAAGTGGACATTGACCAATCTCGTTGCGGCCCCTCATGCCTGCAGCGCTGCAGATAGGTCTGCAAGGCCAACTCGTTGTTCGAATAGAGAAATCCGATGTTGTGGGTGTTATCCGCCTCACGCCACGGTTGGATGTTTGCACAAACTCGCACAAATGGGTAGGATGAGCTGTGCGTAAGGGTCTGCAGAACGTCCTTTGGAACTTCTATAAACGGTTTACACAGCAGAAGTTCTTTGAAACGGCACTGGAGATTGGACTGGAAATCAATAAACGCACCTGCTCAAGCAAATAGCACGAGAATCAGCCACGGTAAAAGTTAATAAGGAAACACGGAAATGTGCAGCAAAACTATGAAGGTTGCAACTTCCTAATAAACCTTGTTCGGATTCAATTGGCTCGTCCGTGTGGCACATGTCCATCGACAGAAGGCCTGGTGGCAGCACGATCGCGCCACGCGATGCCGCCTGGAGGTTGGAGAGCGCCGCCTGAATGCTTTGAACGGCGTCTGCCACCCTGAGGTCGCAACCACGTTCCCCATTTGTATTAAGTTTCATATAAGTTTGCACCGCTTGCTTATTCGAAACGTAAGAAACGCAAAGTGCTGGCACAATTCCCCAGGAGTCATTCGGCGCAGAAACGTTGAATGTTCTTAAGTAATCGGCTACGTCGCTTTTCCCAGCTAAAACGCCAAATCGGACACTTTTAGTGCAAGTAGACACCGCTTCTGACGACGGCCACGCCTTTGCAACGCCGTCGTCGACGGTTCTACCAGCCATGCTTTTATGCAGGGGGCTTTGAGCAACTTCCGCAAGCGCGTTGAGAAACGCCAGTTCCGTCTTGTTACTCGAACTCCGTCCTGGGGTGGCACTGGGTAGAAGAAGCGTAACGGCTACGCCTCGGCTGCGCTGTGATCCATGAGGGCCTGTCCGCTCGCGCACCGGACGCTTCTCTTGGAGAACATCCACATAATTTTTCAGCTCAGCGGAAACGGCGTTTGCCATGACAGTACCAGTAAGATGAGGTTCACTATACACATTTATGTGACATATTCCGTTTGCTGTGATAAATGCACCCAATGCCTGCGGAAGCAATCCGACTTTGTTGTCTGGAAATGGAGCAGTTGTACGTCTTGGGAAACTGCTACCACCCTTGTTGATTCCCGGTTGGTCCATATTTTCCACCCCTTTAGGAAATGCGACCGCTCGTGGTTGGAATTTCCTTTGAGAAGCAATCGTCATCGAATCAAAGGTTGTTGGTCGGGAAAGTGTCGAAACCAGCGGACCATTTTCCTTTGAGGTTGCTGCGTAGTCTGGTTGGCCGCTATCACAGTAAACTGACATCATCGTAAGGGACACTGGTTTTTTGGTGTTGTACAGGCGCCACCCCCCCAAACTGCACGCCCACGTTCTGCATGGGCAACCGGCGACGGGAACTTCATAAAAACGTTTCCTTTTCCCACGAACCCATCATCCCGCAAACGATTTACATGTTTTTACATGAAATTGATGCGTGCGGCGGCATGACGCTCGCCTGGATCCAGCGTCTTTCCAGCGTCCACAAGGCAATCAAATTGTATTTGATGTTGGATAAAATGTCGAGGGCAACCGTAATGGCGTCAGGCGTACTCAAGTACTACATGTTCTTCTACGAGTCATTGGCACAAAAGCCGAGTGCCAGGTTTCAAGATTATGTGTTTGGAGTAAGCCTCTTTTCCGGGTCTTTCGGATCCGGGCATGTGAACATTGAGCGATTCAGTAACATTAATTCAACCCAGCTCCTATTAGATCGACAAAAAACGGCCGCAAAGCTGTGTATATACGACGATCTTCTAATACACGCGCGTACAAGCAAATACATTCCATCTGACATCCCGGAAGGCGTTTCAATGAGAGTCGCTGCGTTCGTAGGGCGTGCGCGGCTGCTTACACAATGCTGTGCCATAAAATCAACAACGTGTTCCTGTTGCAACCAGAGAACGTTCGAAACAATGGGCGAGGTTCACAGAATGGGACACTCCATTCCTTCTGTTATCGGCGCTGACGATGACCATTACGGACAGGGATCAGAAAGCGACGACGAGGAAGACGATGAGTACTTGACATTCGGGCAAAAACACCGCCGTCCGAGCTACTGGACACTGCTAATCCCTGGAACAGTGCAAACCCTCCCTACAACGGTTTTCTGTTCCACCAGTTGCGCGCTTCAGTATCAGTCCGAGTTGGCAATCGCCATTCCCGTGGACATTCAAAGCATAGCGTCAGACGAGAATACGATACGTGCAACCGGCCTCGGGCGTATCGCCGCATCGCTGAGGGCGGTCACTTCGCGGAACGAAAAGGTTTTTCGTGCGCTCCGCCAAGCCAAGTCCACTTTTCGAAAACGCCAATTGACGGCGCTACGCCCAGAAACCGTCGATATGTTACATAAAAACATCACCGACTTACTTCACATCGATCTTGGGATGTTGACCGCCGCTTCCATGATTGCCGAGAGCGCTGTGGTCGCCAGGGGGCGCACCCTCCCGGGTACGAGCGCAGCGTGGCGATCGGACAGGACGGCTTGGGTAAAGGCAGTTGAAAGAGTCAAGGGTATATTTCAGGCGCATGCCGGCCGGTCATCCAGTCGGTGCGATCCGCGCAACCCACCTGTTTGGTTACGCAAGGTCAAGGACGATGCGTTGAACATCTTTCCGTTGAACGCTTTTCACTCCGATGCGTGAACTAGGACAAGTTTTGGATAGTGCGCCGGTACACTCTTTTTACGCCAGAAATGTTGCTTCTGTCCTTGTCAAACTTGCGCCATCTAGACGTTGCAGATTCGCGCCAGTACCACCGTGGGAGAGGACGCGCTGATTGCGGCCCGAGGCGATTTAAATTGGCATTTGCTTTTGCGTCTGGCTTTGTCCCTACGTAAACCGGTGCGTTATGAAATCGAAGTCCAGTGGAAAGAACTTCGGAAAGGCGCGACGTTGACCCACTGTTCGAAAAGTAGTTTCGTTTCTCCGAGGAGCGTGTAGTGCGGTAACTCATTTTTATCGATTATACAATGTAACCGAAACAATTAAACCTTATTCGTTTTGATGTAACGCGCTCGGTACAAGTTCTGTTGCCAAAGATTTGCTCCGTTACAATACTCTGTACGGGCGTGTCTGTACATTGGCATTCCGTTGTCAAGATAGCACGACCACTTCTTCTGTGCTGACACACCCCGTAACGGGTGACTTAGATTTCGTGTCTAACTTGTGGCTACCCACCGCAAGTCTTATGCCAGGCGAGCACGCTTGGCCTGCTGGTCACTCTTGCTGTACGGGCGTGTCTGTACATTGGCATTCCGTTGTCAAGATAGCACGACCGGTGTGGACCTCTTTCGCGGTGTGTGCCCGCGATGTGTTCTCCATGACGCCCGCCAGGGTGGCCCGCATCATGGGCTTGACGAAGTAGCCGTCCATCCCTTTGCGGAGGCATCGCTCCTTGCTCTCGTCTATGCTAAAGGCGGACAGCCCCACGATGAATGTTGCCGGGCGACCCTCG
>Ga0315315_10004107_pt1 | contig 13428 bp, 14 predicted proteins | sample M140m3416metaG_FD_203699 | JGI IMG/M metagenome (GOLD analysis project Ga0315315, IMG submission 203699) | Ammonia-oxidizing marine archaeal communities from Monterey Bay, California, United States - M1 40m 3416 | ecosystem: Environmental > Aquatic > Marine > Intertidal zone | place: USA...
AGAACCAATCTGCTTTACCACCTTTTTCACCATCATAGGTTTTCTTTGGCTTTTTAGCACCAAACATGCCGCCTGATTTCTTTGGAGTAGTCTTCTTTTTGACAGCAGCCTTTTTATCTGGAGTTGCCTTAGTTTCTTTCTTGGTATTTTCACCCTTTTTAGCGACATTTGAAACTGTTTTGTTTTGGAATTCTTCTTCAAGTTCTGAACGGATTTCTTTTTCTAATTCCTTTCTAATACTCTTTTCGAGTTTAGTTCTGATTTTTTCTTCCATTGACGCCGAGTCAACTTTTCCTAATTTTGAATAAGCATCATCACGTTCATCTTGTAATGCTTGCATGACATTGATGTAATGTGAGGCAACTTGAATCAATGAAGTTTCCATCGAAGCTTCTAATTGCATCGATACAACTTCACTCGCTGAGTCTCTCCATTTACGCCATTGTAGCATTGTGTTAGCATGTATGTCTGAACCACACTTAGGGCAGAAACTTCTTTTTGGTGGTTTTAGAACAGGTATAGCTCTCATGGCTTCAGGGTCAATACCTTCATGCTCACCACTTGCAACATCATGAATGTGAGTAGATGCTTCCATACCGGTATCCATGGCTTCTCTGAAAAGTCCCTCATTAAGATCAAGCTTTCCTTCCTGAATTAAGTCCCAAGCATTAGTTCCTCGAACAACAGCTCGGACAGCTGCATTTGCAGCAGGCGAATTTCCCCAGTCACGATTTATATTTACTGAACTCCCGGTAGAATCTATTTCTACACTAGAAAAAGCATCCCCAATATCATATTCCTCGCCTTCAGCAGGTGCAGCAATCCCGAGTTTAATCGGATTTGCTCCTTCTTCAATCTTGGCAATCATATCGAATTTCTCTGCCATCGAAAGGTCATCACGAAGTCTAATGACATCTCTTAACTGATTCAAATCATGCCCTGTAGATGTAATTGGGCCTTGTCCTGTCAAATCGTGGCCACACGATAGACAAAACTTTGCGGCAGGCTCTACATCTGCCTCACAGGTTGGACAATAGACCCCCGCCATGGTTAGAGATGATACGCTTCCACTTTTCAATAGTGCGGAATATATTACTGAATATGTTAATGTTTGAACCTTAGGAATTTATCACAGTCAAGCATTGTTCTAATATTTTTATAATTCTACTACGCTCAATTTCGGCAAGAATGGGAGCTAACCTAGGCCCTCTCGAACGTCCCATAAGAGTTGTATAGGCTACAAAGTAAGCGATTCTAGGTGATAAATCTACAGACTTAGCAGAGTTAGGAATTGCATTTCCAATCTCTTCTTTATTCCATTCACAGGTTTCCAGTTCATGTTTCAGTAATTTTAATACCTTTATTTCTTCTTCACCAAATTCTTCAAAAGATTCAGATTTTGGATTATCGATTAATGCGATTCTCATCTCTTCGGGTAGATGCTGAGATTTAATCCAAAGTTTCATTTTATTCAATCTATCAACTAATGAGTTAGGTGGTTTTTTTGATTCAGAGTAACCTAAACTTTCCCATATCATTTCATCTGAAGTTTTAGTTTGGGCAAGTAAACATAAGTGTCTAAAAGTCACATCAGAGGATTCTAAAATTGATTCTGGAGTGACCTTAGACATCACTAAAGCCCCCATTGCATCTTCAATCTGAACCTTTTTTCTACGTGATAGATTTTCCTCGTTCAGTTCTTGCTCAAAATTACGTATAACTAGCCTTTCATACTCATCTGCTAGATTGACCAAACTCATCCCAGTGTCAAATTCAATTGCTTTATTGGGTTTTGACTGCGCTATTAGAAGTCTAAGAATTTCAGGAGGTACTAATTCCAGTGCTTCAATTGGGCCAATTGTATTTCCAGAAGATGAAGACATTGCACCTTTACCTTTCAGACTAATCCATTCATAGGTCAATGGTTGAGGGGGTTGATATCCAAATAGTTGGCATATTTCTCTTCCAGTTGCATATGAACCACCAGCTGCACCATGGTCTTTTCCAAATGCTTCACAAGTGACTCCAATCCAGGACCATTTAGCTGGCCAATCTATTCTCCATGGGAGCTTACCTTCTCCCTTGGTAATATCCGAACTACCTTCAACTCCATGGGAATCTTTCCAATGAACTAACGGAAACTCATAGCCTGTAACTACAACTCCTTCTAGAGAGCCTTTAGAGTCTAACGGACTCCATGGGAACCAGTTTTCTGCTAGTTCTCTGCTAGAGACACGCTCAATTATTTCTCTAATTTCATCAGCTTTATCGCAAGCTATCTTTGAAACTTCATTGAATGCTCCGGATTGGTATGAATGCATATTTTTTATGATCCGTGGCACTACGCCAATCGTTCTAAGCGCATCTAAAAAGGGATTAAGGAAATAATCTGCATAACTTAATCCATCCACTTCGAACTTTTCAAAATCAGGTTTACCATCTATATCAGGTGCCGGAATAGAACCTATTTGGTGACCTATGAATTGTGAATAATCCTCATGTAAGAAAGGGTAGACCTTCCTTAGTGGGTCGGCGTCATCTACAATAAAAATGAAATCCACCTCAAGACCAGCATTCCTTGCTGCTCTTGAAATCATATCACCAGTCAATATTTCCCTGAGGTGCCCTATATGGAATTCTCCGCTTGGAGTAATCCCTGTGGAAATTATATGTTTGTCGCCCTTGTGCGCTAAGGCCTGGGCTGTAACGTCTGCCCAATACATATCTTCACCTCAAACAGAAACAGCGCGAATAACGCCTCTAAGTGGTACGCCTTCGATTTCATTACGCATTGTTTTGTTGACTAAAACAATTACCAAAACTACTTCTCCACCTGCACTTCTAATTGCATTAATGGTTTTGTTCATAGTTTGACCAGTTGATAATACGTCATCAATAATCACTACTTGTTTACCAGAAACCTGACCATACTTACTCGATAAAGAACCAGAACCATCTCCTCCATCTGTCGTTCTATATACTGTAAATTCACAATCTAAGTTTCTTGCGACTTCATGAGCAAAGGAAATACCATTAATCGAAATGCCAACAACTGTATCTATTTCTTCAAAACCCAGTTCTTCTTCTGCAACGTCTGCCATAATAGTCCCCACTGCAGAAATACGATTCGGTTTCACGCCAATAGTTCTCCAACCGATTCTAACATCAGTCGGTCTCTCTTCAGATTGCTGATTTCCTGCTAATAGCCACGATATAGTATCTTGTGAAAGAGATAATTCATCAGCGATTTGCTGACTGTTTAATCCTTCTTTGCGCAAGTTCGCGGCAGTGATTCTAAGCTCCTCTATGCTTGATACCATGTCTCTCAAAACTCTCGAGAGTATTTCAACACATCAAACCTTTCATCAAATTTATCATTAATCAATGATAATTAACCCCAAAGCCTTCAAGAACGAATGATACAAGCGCTAACCATGGGAGACTTTGATTACGAGACACTTCTCGACCGCGCTCGTGAAAACATTCCAAAAGATATTTCCTCTAGATCTAGGTGGAGACTCCCTGAACCCCAAATCTTAATCGAGGGTTCAAATACGATTTTTCGTAATTTCAATGATGTGGTTTCAATGATGGAAAGAGATGAAAATCATGTATATCAATACATCTTGAATGATTTGGGTACTTCCGGTTCAAGGGATGGCCCTAGAGCTAGATTCAAGGGTAGAATACCTCCTAAAAGGATAAAGAAAACAATTGCTAATTATGTAAACTCATTCATTAAATGCGTCCAATGTAAATCGCCAGATACAATGTTCGTTAAAGAAGATAGGACTACTTTGCTAAAGTGTCAGGCTTGTGGTGCAACTAGGCCAGTCAAACTATGATTCAATTTTTAGCAAGTGTTTGTTAGAAATTTTACCTTCTTTCAGGCTAATGAAAATGTCTTCTACCGATTCGAAATCGTCCAATGTGTACCATGTTCCTTCGGGATAAACTACACACGTAGTTCCAAATTCACAGAAATCTAAACAGCCAGACTTTTGAACTCTAATATTAGTCATTTCACTATTTTTAACTAATAATTTCAGTTGTCGTAACAAGTCTAAACTATTTCTTTTCGCACAACTAGGCCTAGATGCATTCTCATTTCTTTCATGTCCGCACACAAAAACATGGGTTTCATATCCCGCCTCTGTCCTTCCTTTAGGGTCACTAGGCATTCTAAAACCTCAAACTTCCTTGAATAATTTATCTATTGAATTACATAGTTGTAAGTCTCTATCCGATATTCCGTCAATGTCATGACTCCATGTTTTTACAACCACTTGACCCCAACTAAGAATAAATTCAGCATGATGGTCAATTTGCTCACAAATCTCTGAGGCTTGGTTGACAAATTTCAACGCACAAACAAAGTCTGGAAATTTGAAAATTCTTTGGTAGTGATGTTCTTCAATGAGTTCCCATTCTTTGTCAATTGACAAAAAATCAACCCCATAGATGGGTGTCATCGGAGCCTTTACTTTCTTTTTCGACTTTTTCGTGTAAGTTTGAACGTCTCTTCATATCTTCTCTTTCGAATGCCAGTAATTCCTTGTCGTCGATATATGCGGGCCTTGTATGTGCAATTAGTACAATTTTTACGATAACATCTCTTGCAATGTAGTTATTTTTACCTTCTACGCAGAGGATCTCAATACTGGATTTACCTGATGAAAGAAGCCTTCCTCTAATCCAAGTATCCTCGCCATCAGCAAATGCGCGAGCATCAAGTTGAACCTCTACAAAATCGTCTTTGCGTAGTCCGTGTCTCCTTTCTAAAAGATCACCACTATTAACACCATCAACATCTGAAAGATTTGGTGACCCCATGTCTTCCCACAGAGGGACTGCCCATTTAGGTAGTTTGACATCGCTCTTTTTCTTCGCCATGGTTCAACCATAAGCCGAGCCTACTTTAACTCGCTGCTAAAGAAAGGGATTTTGATTATATTAGTTAAATATGTACCAAGTCTTCTTGAAGGGAAGTCATCTGGACACAATTAGGGAACAGTATGAAAGTATCATGGCGTACTCTTCCAACAGTACTTTTAGAAGATGAAATACTGGATAAAGCGTTTTCTCGTGCTAGGAAGGCGGCGGATAGAGTCGATGACTCAGATAGAATTTTCAGAGTAAGAAAGCAGATGAATCGAATGGTTCAAACCGCTGCAGATATAATTTCTACAACTCTTCTTGATACAGTAAATACATGGCCATCATTAGACCAATCTCCTAAATTTGATGTATCTATGATAGATGCCTGTGTTGGTTGTGATGATTACAGGCACCACTTATCTATGTTGCAGTGGGGCTCAAAACAAGTAGTGAATATATCAAGACAAAATGCGCACAAGATTGTTCGAACAGGGAGAACTGAATTGATGCATGATGCGAGGAGAGAAGCTTATGGCAGAATTTCCTCAATAATGCGAAGGGTCGGACCATCCCTTGAATGGCTAAATCAGTCAAGAGAAGTTTTGAAGCGCCTACCTACTATTGATCAAGTTCTACCATGCATAGTTGTATGTGGTGCACCAAACGTTGGTAAATCCGCCTTTATTTCTGCTTTAAGTTCAGGAAATATGGAGGTAAATCATTACCCATTTACCACTAAACAGATTCACGTTGGACACTTCGTACATCGGAGATTACAGTATCAAATGGTTGATACTCCAGGTTTACTAGACCGGCCGATGGAGAAGAGGAATGACATTGAACTTCAAGCAATTTCTGCACTTGAAAACCTTGGGTCTTTGGTTTTGTTCTTGGTCGATGAGAGTCAAAATTGTGGAACATCTATAGAAGAGCAAATGAACCTACTTGAAGATGTCAAGATACATCTCCCAGGGACAGAATTAATGGTTGTTTCATCAAAAGCAGATTTATTTGTTCCTAGGCCTGAAAGTTGGGACTTAGTAAAACAATGTGAAGCAGAATGGATTGAAGATGGTTCAGAGGGTGAACCCGAACTTCCACTTCTATATGATCACAATCAAAGAGTTACTATGTCTGCTATCGAAGGTGTAGGAATGGAGTCTATGAAACTGGAAATTGTTCGTAGAGTTAAAGATTCAAATGTTTATGACCCAATGGAACTACCTGATGGCTGGTATAGGTCAGATGTAAAATAATTACATTCTTTCTAACGGTATGATTCCTAAACCTTCCATACCAGTCTTTAGGAACTTAGAAGCTAGTTGTGATACCTGAAGGTATAACTCATTAACTCTGCCTTCATCAAAAATCTTACAATCACGATAGAATCCATTAAAACTCGTTGCTAGATTTAGCACTTGGTTAGCAAATAAATTAGGTCTACATTGGGTCACAGAACGTTCCAGAACATCATTTTGTACTGCTATGCACCTAAGTAAATCTACTAATGAGTTTGGTAAATCAGATTTGATATTAGCGAAGTCTAGTTCTTTATTCGAAATACCATCAACATCAATGCCATTATCAGCGCACTTATTGGCTATAGAAAGTGCCCTCGTGTGGCTGTACATGATGAAAGGAGCAGAGCCAGCCTCAAATGCTAATGCTTCTTCCCATCTAAACGTGAAACCTTTGTCAGGGCTGACTTTTATGATATTGAAGCGTATTGCAGATCTACCAACAGATTCAGCAATGTGGGCTACTTCCTGGTCAGAATATTCAGTACGTAATTCTCTAACAATTTTGGATGCATGTTCTTTTGCCTCTTCAAGTAAATCATCCATAAAAACGACATTACCTCTCCGAGTTGACATCTTCCCTTCGGGCAATTTAATGAATGAATAGAATACCACTTCTGGAACTTTATGGCCTAATTCTTGAAGGGTCATCGCAACTTGTTTAGATTGCAACTTATGATCTTCACCGAGGATATTGATTAAATCGTCACATTGACTCCATTTCCAAATATGATAGGCGATATCCCTAGTGGCATATAGAGATGAACCATCGCCTCTCTTGAAGAAAAATTCAGTTTTACCTTTCATTCCTCTGGCGCCCAAATCTAAATACTCTGCACCATTATCTGCAACTCCATGAATTTCTAGTTGAGATAATGTTTCAGTCAGTTTAGCAACATCGCCATTGGTTACAAACATTGATTCATTGGTAAACTGATCAAATTCAATTCCAAGTCTACCCAATGTTTCTAGCATTCCATCCAATACCGGTTGAAATGAATTATGAAATTTTTCTAGAACAGATTCATCACCATGTTCGCTAGCATGGACTAATTTCCCAATCTCTTGTTCCATCTTTTCATTTTTTGATTCATCTTTACGTAGTTTCTGAGCAGCTTGATACCATCTAACTCTTGTATGGTCTGCCTTATCAGCCCATTTTTTAGAAACAGATTCTTTGTCGTCCAGTATATTTTCAACATCTTTATTGGATAAATTGTCCAATGCCCATGCAAGGACTCCTACCTGCTTACCCATATCATCGACATAATATTCTGCTCTGACTTCATTTCCCAGTAAGCGGTGTAGTCTAACTAGAGTATCCCCCAGTATTGCATTACGCGCTCTTCCAACATGGAAAGGACCATTTGGATTTGCAGATGTATGTTCAATTAGAACATGTCTTCCAGTATCTGATTTTTTACCGTGCGCATCACCGATTCTAATCTTGCCGGAGAGTAATTGTTTAGCGAGCCATATTGGGTTGGCTTTGAAATTTAAATATCCTCCAGTTGCACTTACTTCACCTATCGCTTCGCTGACTTTAATCAATTGTGATAATTCCTCTGCAATGACATTAGGACTTTTACCTAATTGCTTTGCGAAAGGAAAACAAGGTAGAGAAAGGTCTCCTTGAGAATGTTCTCTTGACTGAGCAAGCATTGATTTCCAATTTTGATTATTAATTCCAATCGATACTAAAGCAGCACCGAGAACAGGCTCCACATGAGTTCTTAGAAGTTTCATATAATCACATCATTGGATATCTAAGAATTGCGGCTAGTCCACCAAATCCTTCTAATAATTGTGAACCTTCTTCAGTATCTATAGAAATAAAGGAAATCGATGAATTACCTTTTGATGCCATGACGGATAGTTCGTCGATTAAGGATATATTTTCTATTTCGGTAATATCGTCCGATTTGGCTTTACAAGATGGGCATTCTGGTATTTCTTCTGAGCGAGATATAGATACTTTCCATTGATTAGAACATTTCTTACACTTGAGTGTCAAAGAGTTTTTTCTTAATCCCTCTGAAATAAGTAGTATGTCAACAGCTCCTTGATCCAGTGCTTGCCTAATCATCATTTCTCCATAAGTTGCTTTTGGATGAGCTTTGATTAACTCCTGTAAGAATCGATTCATCATTTGTCTCTCAGCATCTAATTCGATTTCACCCATCAAACCACCTGCATTGTCTACCAGTTCTCTAACTCCACTGTCATTTGAGTAACCTACATCAAATGTGGTCTTAGCGATTTTCTTAGCAATCTCATGATGGAAATATTCATTTTTGACTACGAAATCCTTTGTAGCACCGGGACCTCCAATAATAATCGCTTGGATATTTTCTAGATTTGGCAGCCAATAACTGCAGGCATGTTCAGTAGCTCTCTTGAAGAAATTATGCGCTGCTTCTTCAATAAGACGTTCGAAACGTTGTGCAGATTGACCTCCTTGTCTGTGCTTACCCATTATATTAGATACAAGGTGCTCTTGTACATGAATGCGTTTTCCAGAAGCAATTCCATATGCGGCTTCTGCTCTATCAATAACGAATAAACCATACGATTTTTTATCAACAAGCATATCCTCTAATTGAGTTAATTCAAATTTTGAATCACACCTGTAACGAAATGATATGAATGGTTGCGGTGGATTTTCGACAACTACATTCACCATTCTTGATCTATTATTTCCAATAATTACCGAACCAACAAATACTGCTATTCCATTTTCTCCAGCATTTTTGTAGCGATTAAGAGTTGATAGTGCCGACTCAATTGCTCCCTGGACATTTTTTCGTGTACCTTTAGATTTGATATTTGCAGCCTGACCATGCTCATTTTGAAGCATTCCTCTCGCATCTGAAACTTGTCGATCAGGAGGGATAATTATCGTTACAAGTTCAGTTCCAAATCCCTTCATCTCTCGAAGTTCTTCAAGAGCCATTTTTAGGCGAAGACGGCGAGTAGAAATCTCAGCATCATCACTCATTCATCTTCCTCCAAACATAGGGCAATCGCTAAAGGTCTTCAAATCTCGCACTAATTCATTGATGCTATCAATGTTTGAAATCTTTAAAATGGCATATCTGTGACAAATTTAGGGATAGCCTCAAAGACTTGAGGTTTGAGGCAAGAAAGATGACAGAGACTCATGTTGTTGCTCTAGGTGGAAGTCTTCTAAGGCCTGAAGAGGCTGAAAAAAGGCGCCAATGGCTTGGGCAGTTGAGACAATTGATAGTTCATCTAGAGGGTAATGGGCGTAAGCTTGGAATTGTTGTAGGCGGAGGGCTACCTGCTAGAGAAGGAATAGAACTTGCTAGCAACATTATTTCAGATTCGAATAGGCTTGATGAAGTTGGAATAGCAGCGACTCGTCTCAATGCTACTGTATTGCAACAAATATTTCTCGATATCGGATGCGATGTATCTCACGTAATTCCCGAGACTACAGAACATGCCGCTAGCCTACTAGAAGAGCATTCGATAGTGGTAATGGGTGGAACTAATCCAGGTCACACTACCGATGCTGTTGCAATCGCGTTGGCAAGAGATTGTGGAGCAAGGAACTGTGTTATTGCAACTAATGTCGACTACGTTTACGATAAAGATCCTCGTGAGCATGAAGATGCTAAACCTATGTTTGATATTTCTATTGAAGAACTGGCACAGATAACAGGAACTGAACCTCTTCTTCCCGGACAATCTGCAGTTGTAGACCCGATTGCAGTTGGCTGGGCAAAGGATTCTTCTATAGACATAGCAGTATTAGATGGTAGAGATATTTCACTACTGGATAGTGCTTTAGACGGAAAGGAATTCAAAGGTACATTGATAAGGAGTGTTTGAAAATGGTAGATGCAAAAAAAGTCAAAGAAAAAATATCTAGAGTTTCAGAAAAAGTATTTTCAGGTTCTAAGAATCAAGCACATAAGCACTGCAGGATTTGCTTTAAACCAATTCCACTAAACGCCGAGCCAAGAGTTTGTAAGAGTTCAGAATGTGTCAATAAAAACAGTAGGGATGAAAGGAATCAGAAGCAGATGCGTCTCTGGATGTTTATCTTCTTCGGATTATTTGCTTTCAGTTTTGTTGGGCCTATCGTACTAAACATGCTCTAATCTTCAACTTGTTGAAAGTGATCTTCCATCATTTGTTCTGCAGTACCACTAACTTGCTCTTTAACTCCTGCTGCTTTCAGTCTGTCGCCAAGTTTGTATAGTTCTTTCACAGCCTCTTCTATAGACTTACTTTGCTTAAGGAAACGTATTGTTGGCCAACCGCAATCTATTATTTCAGGGTCAATGGTATTTTCTTCAATCCAAGCAGAGCATGCGCTTCCATGGCACAAAGCACTGAAGTGTTCCAGGTCTATCCAGAAAGTTCTTCTTGAACAAACGGGGCAGTCTTTACAATCCATAGTTGCCAGAACAGTCATAGCTTCTTCCCCTACTCTATCTATGTCCCATGCCACTACGCTGGAACTGGTTAGAAGCATTTCTTCACTTCTCTTCAAGAATGTTCTTAGTACCTCCCAAGCAACTTTTTCAGTACTAAAGCACCCGAGCCCAATTGTTCCTCCATCTTCTTCAGTAACAGATGGAACGAAAACACGTTGAACTTCTTCGACCATAGCAATCCGATTTGGTCATGGGGCTTGAATGCTCCCATCTATTTTGTCCATTCGGCTTCAACTACTGCTAATCCACCTTTGTGCGGTAGTGGTGCTTCAGGTTTCTCGATTCGTATAGAAATTTTTTCAATAAGAGTATTTGATTTCAATCTTTCAATCATTCTTTCCGCCATTGTTTCCATTAGACGGATCGGCTGTGAATCAAGAAGGATATCATCTATGGTAGCTTGCAAGTCTGCATAATTGACTGTCTTATCCAAATCATCATTTACCATACCATCTGTTATTTGAACCCTTATTGTAACAATGAAAGGCTGGTCTTCAAGATGCTCAAAATCATATGCGCCATGTTTGGCCATGACACAATATTCTTCTAATGATATTGTGAACATATTATCACGCATTATCTCTTTCATGAACCCAAATCAAGTGGTATCCAAATTGGGTCTTGATGGGTGTGGAAGTTGAACCAATAGGGATTTCCCAAACTGCTTCATCAAATTCTCTTACCATCATTCCTTTTCGGAACCAACCCAAGTCTCCACCCTTCTGACTGGATGGACAGGTACTTTTTTTACGAGCCATTTTTTGAAAATCTTTCAGTTTGCTAACTTTTTCTTTTATTTGCATAGCCTCAGATTTAGAATTAACCAAAATGTGAGATGCCCAAGCACTAGGAGCGACCATGTATCGACCAGGTGGTTTAGTTATTGAAAGTCTCGCAATTATACATCTAAGTCATATGCGAGTAATCGCATGTATGTCCCATAAATAGTAGTTGAAACTGCTAAAGATTCTTCGTTGAATCTTTCCATAGTATCAAGATATGTGTGATATTCCCAACTTCCACTACCATAGCAAACCACAGCTCGGCCTTCTTTATCTCCTAACTCGTATACAAATGGGCAATGATCAGAATTGCATGGCATTTGATTATCATCTCCTAAATCTCCATCCAGCAATTGGAATTGTATGTTATATCTATCAGCAACTTCGCTCCTCTCTTCTTTGTAAATCTCGGTAATTCTTTGCATGTGTCCATAATCATCTTCATTATTTGTAAAAAGTGTCAATGAGTTTCCACGGTTTTCAAAATCAGCATCAACGTGATTCATATCAAAATTTATGTATAACCTTAAGTTCTCTCTAAGGCTACTCTGCATTTCTTCAACATATGCTCTACTGCCCCATAGACCTTCTTCTTCACCACCCCAAGTACAGAACTTGATGGTTCGCTCTGGTATTCCAGTTTCATTGATTATTGAAGACATTTGTCTTGCCATTTCCAGTACACTAGCAACTCCAGAACTATCATCAACGGCTCCCTCTGCCTGATACACAGTATCGTGATGGCCACCTGCTATTACTACTTCAGAAGTTTTCCCTTGCATAGTTCCGCAAGGTACGTAAATAGTTCTTTCTTCATCATTGGTAACATCGATTATCAATTCTATAGATGCTGGTTCAGAGGCATTAATAACAGATGCTTCAAAAATATCTCCGGCATCTTTGGACATAGAGATAAATGGTATCTCGGTAGGTATGCTTCCGCCATTAGCTTCAACCAGTGAATCATAGTTTGTTCCTTTGAAAATAGGTACGCAATCGTTACCTTCAATCATTCCACAATTGTAATTCTTATTGACGCTAATTAGTCCAGCAAGGTCATTTATTGCAGCATTACTGTATAATTGTGTATTGCCAATTTTGGAACTGTCGCCTCTAACATAGCCGATTGTGCCTGTAGCAGTTGCCCATAGGGATTCATCAGAACCATTGCCTAAGTCAGTAACTTGAATGTCCTCATTGAACATATACTGAGACTGTCCAGAGAATCCTTGAATGACATAGTCAGATCTATGTTGAAAGGAAGTAACTTGCGAACCTACTGCTGCAGGGCCGTCACAAGGCGAAAATCCAAAACCACCTTGTACACAGAGTCTAAAACTAGGTTCTGAATTCACATGATGCATTGGAACTTGGAATTCATTTATTTCTGCTTGATAACCCATTTCTGCTAATTTACTACTTATGTATTGAGCAGTATTTGATTCCTCGGTGGTCCCACTCATTCTACCTTCCCAATCTGGATGCCCTAAATCAACAAGATCTTGAGCATAAATTCTTACTTGTTGTTGGTCAAAATCGATTAATTCATAGTCATAATCATCTCCGAAACCAAGCCACGATGGTTGTATAATTATTACAGTTGTCAGCATTAAAAATGAAATCCCTATTGCATATAGTGCTCCAAGATTTATGGGGCCATAAATAGGTTTTCTCATGCGTTTAACAAATGAACTACTAGTTGTTTTATCGGTATTAGATCCAATTAAATCTTCTTCTTCCAAGGTGATAACATTTTCTTTTGTTAAACTAAATCGATTCAGTCTTTCAATCAACTCACTCTTATTTCCTGAGATTGGCTCTCCATATTTTCTCAATTCATCCTTTAATTCAGAAACGCGCATAGAATCATAATCCATAAAAAAACCTCGGACGGTCGGCGCTAGAGGTTTTCATTCAATAAATCGGCGGTTAACTGATTAATTTATTTCTTCCCCAGTCCATCGTTTGCCGATATTATGCTCGTATCCGATGTGATCTAGTATT
>Ga0315315_10004109_pt1 | contig 13426 bp, 15 predicted proteins | sample M140m3416metaG_FD_203699 | JGI IMG/M metagenome (GOLD analysis project Ga0315315, IMG submission 203699) | Ammonia-oxidizing marine archaeal communities from Monterey Bay, California, United States - M1 40m 3416 | ecosystem: Environmental > Aquatic > Marine > Intertidal zone | place: USA...
AACTGGAAAAAGCGGACTTGCCCTGAAACGTATGGATCTTCTTGAACAACGTGAGAAGAACTTCCTGAGCTACATCCTGAGCATCCATCTGGTTGCGCATCAAGTTGAAACTAAGTGCATATATTCTCTTTTGATAAAGCTCAACTATCTTGTCGTAGGCATCAAGGTTACCTGCTTGAAAATCCTTGACCAGAGCTTCTTCAATTTCTCTATTTTCTTTTTGCTGGGTGAAGGACATAAAACAGCAAATCCAGTCTTATTTTCTGTTGAGAAAAAGCATAGGTTCCTCCTAATTACGCGAACCAGCCGGGATTTGCAATTCCCCCTTTTATTCCAGTAACCTTATGATGCTTTTAAATACAAAGCGATTCGTCTAACAAATGCGAATCCTTTAAAAAAAACAATTCCTCCAGAGGAGGGAGATAAGGGAGTGTTTTATTTGTTTTCTGGCTCGGAGGTAGAGGCTTTAGGGTTATCAGCGGTTTCAGGTGTATCGTTATCTCCTTCAGTTACCTCTTTTGCACCTGTATCTTCTGTGTCGGTAACTTCAGGGAGCTCTTCTGCATTTTCCTCGGCTTCCTTCATAGACTTCTTGAAATTCCGAATACTGTTACCAAATGCACTGCCAATTTCTGGTAACTTACCAGCTCCGAAGATAATCATGATAATGACCAAAATGATCATTAATTCTGGAAAACCGATACCCATCATAGTGAAAATCCCTTTATTTATTTGAGAAAACGCCGATTATAACACAAACGAATATGAAGACAAATGCAAATAATGGTCTGAAAAGCAGCACTTTTTATGTTAGAGTCACTGTTTTATGCGTTATGTTTGAAATTTTTTTAAGCTATAGGAAACAATGGGATATGATATTTTTGTCACGTTTGATAGTTTTTGTTGTGGTTCTCCTGATGTTCAATGTGGCAACTGCGAGAGCTGAAAGTTTTTCACAAAGATTTGAAAAAGGCAGCTCCAGTTTTGGTGGTCAGTTAGGTTGGGGGCATACAGTTGATCTCCCTCCCGGGCGAAACCGTACCGACTTGGGCTTTGCATTCTTTTTCCCTAACTGGCAGCAAAATTTAACAGGGATAACCGGTGATTCCTGGTCTCGTGGGGCGTGGTTCTATCATATGGAGGCTGGATTAGCTTTTGCTGATCGTGAGGACAAATTCTTGCTTGGGTGGTCACCACTTATGGCTCAGTATAAATTTCTCAGTCCTAAAAGAAAGTGGGCACCGAATATTCTCCTTGGTGCGGGTGCTTCCATGACCAACTGGAAGGATATTGCCGATAGAGAGTTAGGCACCGAGTTTCAGTTTCTGTTGAATCTTGGAGTCGGACTAGAATACTTTAAAGAGAATGGCGCTTATTCAATTAATTATCGGCTCTTTCATGTTTCAAACGGGGGGATTAAATTTCCAAATATCGGACTTAATGCCCACGTATTTAGTCTGGGTATGCGCTTTTAACCATATGGTGTAACCACTTTTACCTGTTCTGGGAATGAAGCCAGTGGAAAAATATCACGGGCTCATGAAATTGATGAAACAAACATCGCAACCTCCCAACCTTAATGGGCAGGAAAAATTCCCATGACATCCCGCTTTCTTACCCGCTTCTTATTTACTATTGAGCGTATTGCTTATCGACAATCTTTGCTTGTCGTTTCTGTGTCTTTGGTTTTAGCTATTCTATCTTTATGGTTGACTGCGGAAAAGCTTACTTTCAAAACCGGACGCGGCGATCTAGTAGCTAAAGGTCTGCCTTACGTCGAGCGATATGAAAACTATCGAGGGCAATTTGAAGATTTGGATGGCATGGTCGTGGTGGTGGAGAGTGAAAACCCTGCCGATATGTCTGGTTTTGCGGAAGTATTGGAACAAAAATTACAAGCTGAACCACATCTATTCTCTAAAGTTGTTTATAAAGTCGATACCAGTTACTTTCGTTCGCGTTTCTTGCTGTATTTTGATCAAGACGAATTGGCAACATTTAGCCGTAAGCTAGAAGATCATCAAGACTTTCTAGCGGCGGTGAATGTTTCACCCGGACTCCACCCACTTTTATCCAGTATCAATGCTGAAATCAGTTCCGGAATGGTCGATTCTCTGCTGATAGATTTTTTAGGTGAGGAGGAAGAGAAAGAAAGTGAAAATGTTGAGGACCTAAACCTGTTGATCCGAATTTTGGAAGAGATGACACGCTTTCTTTCGGGTGAGACAACTTATCGTTCACCTTGGCAGGCTTTGTTTAAAGGTGGTGCCGTTTCTTTGCGTGAGCAAGGATACATGGTCTCTAAAAATGGAGATATGCTTTTCATTTTAGTGGTTGCCAACGATGACGAAACTAGCTTTACAGGTTACAAGGATGCTGTAGAGCAGGTTCGTCAATTGATTGCTGAGACTCGTAAAGACTTTCCTGGAATAACGGTCGGGCTCACCGGAGAGGATGTGATATCCAGCGATGAAATGGTGACCACTCAGAAAGATGTTGAAGCTGCTTCCATGATTGCTTTCGCAGGGGTTGCGCTGCTATTTATTATCGCCTTTCAGGGAGTAATTAAACCTCTTCTAGCTCTGTTTTGTCTCCTACTCGGTTTGAGTTGGACGATGGGGTTCACCACCTTGACTATCGGTCATTTGAATATTCTTTCCGTAGTATTTACAACTATCCTGATTGGACTGGGCATAGATTTTGGAATCCATATTCTCGAGCGCTTTAAGGAGGAAAGACAACAAGGCAAAGAAATTCTATTAGCTTTACAAAAAACTCTGCAAGGAACAGGTAAGGGAAACTTTTCTGGTGCCATCACGACTGCCATAGCATTTGGTGCAATGGTACTAACCGATTTCATTGGTATTGTGGAACTAGGCTGGATCGCTGGATGGGGTATTCTTTTTTGTATGGTTGCCATGCTCTTGGTTCTTCCTGCTTTAATCACGTTAGAAGAAAAATGGAGAAAGCCGAGTTATCTTCAAATAAAACCCTCGATCAAAAAAGAAAGAGGGCGTATTGACAAACTATTTGATCACTATTATCTCATCATCACAGTGTGTACCGTTTTGGTTCTCATCGCTTCGCTCTCATTGCAAGACCTGCGCTTTGACTATAACTTGCTCAACCTTCAGGCTAAGGGAACCGAGGCGGTGAAATATGAAATGAAAATTATTGAAAGTGCCGGGCGTTCCGCTTGGTCTGCTGCCATCTTGGCAAACTCTTTGGAGGAGGTTCGAGAAAAGGAGCGTCAACTAAAGGCTCTACCTACTGTAGCTCGAGTTGATAGTATCACTGGAGTGATACCCGATCATCAGAAAGAAAATGCGGACATAATCCGTGAAAACCTCGCGCCACTTTTAAAGGACTTGGAAGTAGAGCCAAATGATGCGGATTTTTCTTGGAAAGCATTGAATAAAACTCTAAAAGGTATTCAGTTCAAACTGCAAGGACGCGAAGGCAATGAACTTGGGCAGTTGCGGGTAGCGGGAAACCTGATCAAAAATTTTCGAGAACAAAGCCAGAAAGTATTACCTCGCGTAGCCGAACAAAGACTTGAAATTTTTTCGCAATTGCTTTTTACTGATTATCGCAACCTTATTTATGAACTTAAAGCCAATGCTGATGTAAAACTAGTGCAGCTGGAAGAAATTCCCGAAGAACTGAGAAAGCGTTTCGTCTCAAAAAAAGGTAAGTATGTGGCGAATATCTTTCCAAGGGTAGATATATGGAATCTTGATGAACGTGAAAAATACTTAAACGACCTGAAGTCTGTAGACCCTAATGTTACCGGGACTGCAGTACATATGTTTGAGTCTACTCGGTTAATGACAGAAGGTTATGTCAATGGTGGGCTTTATGCAATGACTGCGATCATTATTTATGTGTCTTTCCTGTTTCGGAATATACGGACAGTTTTTTTTGTTCTCCTTCCCGTGCTGGTGGGGTCCATTTGGACGGTTGGAATTATGGAACTGATAGGGTTGCAGCTAAACATGGCTAACCTTGTTATCCTTCCTTTAATTCTCGGTATTGGGGTGGTAAATGGAATTCACATCACTCACCGCTATAGGGAAGAAGAAGATAAAAACGCAAGCGTTTTAGAAAAAAGTACAGGGCAAGCCGTTTTGCTAAGTTCCCTTACCACCATGATCGGGTTTGGCAGTATGATGGTTGCTAATCATTATGGAGTATTTAGTCTGGGGCTGGTTCTGACGCTAGGAGTATTTAATTGTCTTATTGCTTCCGTCACTTTTTTACCAGCACTGCTAAAGCTCAGTACGGCGAAAAACTGGAAAGTCTGAGTGGATACTAGGCGTAGGAACGATGTGCAATAACCTGTTTAGCTAGCAATTAATTATCTTGGCTTGATAAGGTTTGACTCAATTACTCTTAGACAAGGTGGGTAGGGGCAATTCTAGTTTTGAGCTTACGTGTTTTTAATTTCCTGATCTTCTTCATAGTGTTCGATGTATACCTTTAGCTAAAAAGGTTTTTCTGCAACTTCTGCGGGTATGTTAGAATCTCAGCATCCTAGTAAACCATTGTTGCAAGCTGCAGGGGTTATTAGGCATCTTAGAGAGCGTCAAATATTTAATCGGTGGGTTTGGATATGGCGATTCAGTTTACAAAAATGAGTGGAAGTGGCAACGATTTCATCGTCATTGATAATCGGGTGCCGGTGGTGCAAAACGGCAAAAAGTGTGACTTTGTCCGACTCGTGTGTGACCGAAAAATGTCTGTTGGTGCGGATGGAGTTATCTTTGTTGAGAACTCGGATCAAGCTGATATTAAATGGGATTTTTATAACGAAGATGGTTCTTCTGCCGAGATGTGTGGCAATGGTGGTCGTTGTGTGGCCCGTTATGCAGTGGAAAAAAACATTGCTCCGGCGAAAATGACTTTAGAGACTCTTGCCGGAATTGTGGGCGCGGAAGTAAATGGAACAACTGTGAAGGTAAAGCTTACTGCGCCTCAAAATTTAAAACAGGACACTGCAATCTCTATAAACGGTATCGAGTATCAGGTGGACAGTCTCAACACCGGTGTTCCTCACGCAATTATTTATTCTGATAATGTTGAGGGTGTTAATGTTAAAAAGGTAGGTCATGGAGTCCGTTTTCATGAGGCATTCGCGCCGGCCGGAACTAATGTGGACTTTGTCGAGAAAATTGGTGCCCAGGCACTTAAAATCCGCACCTATGAGCGTGGAGTGGAAGACGAAACGCTGGCCTGTGGAACGGGAGTGGTGGCCTCGGCTCTTTTATCTTTTTATAAAAAAATGGTCAAGCCCCCAGTTGCAGTTGAAACTCAGGGTGGAGACATTTTGAAAGTTGATTTTGGAGAAACTAGTAATGATGAGGTTTATCTGGAAGGACCCACCAGTATAGCTTTTGAAGGCACGCTTGTAGAATATTAATCTAATAATCAGGCTCCCATGTTTGAAGGATCGTTTGTCGCCATAGTGACTCCATTTAAAAACGGAGAAGTAGATGCCTCTGCTCTTCGCGAGTTGATCGAATTTCATATTTTAAATGGAACTAACGGGATTGTACCTTGCGGCACTACTGGCGAGTCGGCCACTTTGAGCCACGCTGAACATGAAGAGGTGATTCGTATTTCTGTTGAAACCTGCAAAGGACGGATCCCTGTTCTGGCGGGTACGGGATCCAATGCAACTCAGGAGGCGATAGAATTAACTCTACGTGCTCAGAAAATTGGCGCCAATGGAGCATTATTGATTACGCCCTATTACAATAAGCCAACTCAAGAGGGATTATTCCAGCATTTTTCTGCTGTGGCGAAAGAGACTGATATCCCTATTATTCTTTATAATGTCCCCAGTCGAACTTCCATCAATATGTTACCCAGTACTGTTGCGCGATTGAGTTCTGTTAACAATATTGTTGGCATTAAAGAGGCCTCGGGATCTCTGGTTCAGGTCAGTGAGATCATTGATTTATGTGGGCCAGACTTTGAAGTGATCTCGGGTGAGGACCCATTGACATGGCCGATTTTGGCGATTGGAGGCAAAGGGGTGATTTCAGTGACTGCTAATCTCGTTCCCAATAAGTTTGCCAAACTGGTCGATGCAGCTCGAACAGGAGATGTGGAAACGGCAAAAGCTTTGCACTATGAACTTTTGAAGTTAAATGACATCATGTTTGTTGAGACCAACCCTATACCTGTTAAATCTGCTTTAGCACTCATGGACCGGATCCAAAATGAATTTCGAGCGCCATTGTGTCCGCCTTCTGAAGAGTCCTTGTCTCAACTGAAGACTGTACTTAAGGCTTACGCATTAATTTAATACTTTGTTGGGCATAAAGCCAAATAGAGTGTAATTGGCTACCGGCAAGTTGCCAGTGAAGGAGGAACATTGACAAAAATTCTTGTGATTGGTATTGCGGGACGTATGGGAAAGACTATTGCCGCATGCATTGAAGACACCGAAGGTGTGGAACTGGGCGGGGGAACTGAACAGGATGGAAGTCTAAATCTGGGAAAAGATATCGGAGAAGTTGCTGGGATCGGTATCAAGGGTGTAACTGTCTCTAATAATTTGACAACCGCTCTTGAGAATTGCAATGTTGTGATCGATTTCACCACTCCAGAATCAAGTTTGCAAACCCTGAAAGTCTCCGCAGAACAGGGCAGTGCTGTGGTGGTCGGCACGACTGGGTTTTCACCGGAACAACGTGAAGAAATTGAAAAGATCGGAAAAAAAATACCCTGTGTGATTGCTCCAAATATGAGTATCGGTGTCAACGTGTTATTCAAACTGGTTGCAGATGCTGCACGGGTTTTGGGGGACGCATATGATGTGGAGATCGTTGAGGCACACCATAAGTTTAAAAAGGATGCGCCAAGCGGTACTGCCGTACGCATTTCAGAAATTGTTTCTGATTCTTTAGGAAGAAACCTCGAAGAGGTTGGTGTATATGGAAGAAAAGGTATCGCTGTGCGTACCGCTAAAGAAATTGGTATTCACACGTTGCGTGCAGGAGACATTATTGGCGAGCATCGTGTTTTATTTGGTGGCATGGGAGAAAACTTCGAAGTGTTCCACCGCGCCCAGAGCCGGGAAACTTTTGCTCGTGGTTCCATTCGTGCAGCGGAGTGGCTTTTGGGTCAACCTAATGGCGTCTACGATATGCAGGACGTTTTAGGATTGCGCTGATTGAGAGAAGGATATGAGTTCATCACCTTTTAAATTTGATCGCAGGAACTTTCTCAAAACATTTTCACTGACAGCTTTGTCGGTGTTGATGCCAAAAAAAAATATCTGGGCGGAAGATTTCCGTAACGATAAAAATATTCCTAAGCAATACGTTCAGAATCGAGATACTCCTGATTTTCATATTCGCAGTGCTAACCCGTTTCTTGGTGTGGACATGCAAAGCTGGGGATTGGCAATAGGAGGAATGGTTAAGAAACCCATCGGCTTGGCTTACGAGGATTTGTTTGGGTTAAAAATGTACTCTCAGATTTCTCGGCTTAAATGTGTGGAGTGTTGGTCCGCCAAAGCGAAGTGGGAAGGCTTTAGATTTGAAGAGCTACTGAAACAGGTTCAGCCCGATCCCTCAGCGAAGTTTGTTTATATCCAGTCTGTAGATTCCTATTACGAAAGTTTTGAGTTGGAAGAGTTGCTCCAGCCTCGTGTCCTTTTTGTCATGCGTATGAACGGCCAGCCATTGAGCCGGGATCATGGCTTTCCCTTAAGGCTGATCATGCCTTTTAAGTATGGCTATAAAAATATCAAATATATCTCTAGTATTAAATTTCTTGCTTCTCGAAAACGCAATTATTGGTCGAACAATGGACCATATTCCGTGGATGGAACCATCCAGCCTGGTATCGACCATCCTCTGGATCTTGAAAAGAAACCTCTACCGATTAACGGAGGCGAAGTCTTTCATTATTTTGATGACAGGCCCGAACCAAAAAAAGGCGCTTAGTTGTGAAGGGCCACGTTCTTATTACGTTCCTTTTTCTTCTTTTAACTTCCCTGCCTTCCTGCGACTCTCATAGTGTTAAGCAGATTTCTGTGAAGATTCCTTCAGGGGTCGTTGTTCCTGAAGAGATGGCCTATATTCCAGCCGGGAAGTTTATCATGGGAGACGCTGATAGACCTGGTACGCAAGGAGGTAAGCTGGTTCAGTCCAGTTACTTTCTGATTGATCGGTATGAGGTGAGCAATGAAAAGTATAAGAAGTTTCAGCTCAAACATTCATTTAATGTGAAAAGAGCAAATTGGCCTGTGGTGTTTGTTACATATGCTGAGGCAAAGTCTTTTTGCAAGTCTGAGGGTAAGCGTCTACCAACCGAAATAGAATGGGAGAAAGCGGCACGCGGAACTGATGGGCGCAAGTGGCCCTGGAGAATTTTTATTGATCATCCAAATAATGGGTTCTCAGGTTTTATGCCGGAACCGGTAAATAAAAGACCGGACTGGATCAGTCCCTATGGAGTTTATGGCATGGGACATAATGTCTGGGAGTGGATAAGAGATGATTATACACTTGAGGGGCGAGAGGAGAAATTCAAAGTCATTCGTGGGGGATTACTGCAGACTCATCTCAGGATAAAGTTTTCACCTACATGGTTTCGCAACTGGATGGACCCAAACGATAAGTATAACTTCATTGGGTTTCGTTGTGCCAAAGATATTTGAAAAGGAATGTACCCTTTCCTAAAAATCGCCTCTAAGATGCCCTGCGATTTCTTGTGCAGCGTGATGATAAAGGTTATCTTCTGAGCCGCCCGTTACTCCTCCAGACACCCAAGAGTCTACTTCCCAAGCACCAACCATATCACCTTTTTCATAAAGCGCGGCTTTGAGGCGGAGTCGGGCTTTGGCGGAATCAGACATGCCCATTGTTGCTATCCGAGCCATGCGATTGCCCTCATCGAATTCTATAACTTTATACTTTAAGTTATAGCGGGCATCTTTGCCGGCCAGAATATAACCAGTCATTTGGAAGTTTTCTTCAATAGCCACTTGCAATTTAGAGCCTGCATCCATAAGACGGAAATCTTTCGATGTCATGTCTATGACCGAGATGGTATTCTCTGAATTGCTCCAGCGTTTTTTAGTGACGGAGTTTACTCCTGAACAGGCTGATATAGCCATTAACAAGACAATAAGAATTTTAGGTAACCAGGTCATAATTGCTCCTGATGAAAAAATTAACACGACTGCATCAATTTTAATAAATAACGATTCTCGTATTCAATGAATTGCTCTGTTCATAGGAACAAGTGTAAAACCTTTTCCTCGAATTTGCTGAACCAGAGCTGAACTTCTATAGGGATAAGGCTATTAATATATGTCATATAGCCCGAAGCGAGAATGATACCAAGGGCTATGAGAAGAATACCACTAAAAATGTTGGTGGTATGAAGAAAAAAAGTTTTTCCTCCAATGCTGAAATCCCAACCTTTACCGCGGAGAATAGTCCAAAACAAACCGTTTTTGGGCAGGTTGCCACACACTGTGGCAACGGCTATGAGAGGAAGCCCCAGCCCTACGGCGTAAAAGAACAGCAGCAGCATCCCCTGTGAAACAGTTTTTTCCGAAGCAGCCAGCATGAGAATGCTAGATAAAATAGGCCCAACACAGGGGGTCCAGCCTAACGCAAAGGTTGCGCCAAACAAAAAATAACCAATAAATGTAGAAGTCGGTTTGCCTTGAAAGGTTGCGCCAGAAAAACCTTTACCAAAAAGGGTCATGATACCAAAAACTCCCACAATACCTCCGCCGACTTGGGTGATCTGAAACATATAATCTCTGAGGATCTGGCCCAAGGCGCTAGCAGAAGCTCCCATCGCTACAAATAAGGAAGCTAATCCGAAAAAGAAAGCCAGCGACATGAGGCCCATGCGCGTCCGATCAGATTGCGCAGTCACCGCAAAATAAGCAGGAAGAATGGGCAATGTGCAGGGCGATAAGAAACTAAACACCCCTGCAATAAAGGCCAGTAAAGTCAGAGCAACTATTCCAGAGTCAGGTAAATTAGGTTTGGGTTGAAAAGGATTTAGGGGTTTTGTAACCGTTGTTTCCTGTTCTGATAAAAGGGAAGATGTCAAAGAAGCCGCACCGGTCTTGGAAAAAGCCGCAGTCTTTGTTTCCATAGTTTTGGGTTGGGTTAAGCTAATACATCGAAATCCAACATCGGATGCTACTTCATCGGCATTGGAATATTGCCGATAACCGCTACGAGCGAACATCTTGATAGCTTTACCATAAAGGACGTTGGGATAATGTCCGATATCGCTAGCAGAATGTCCGCGCAAAACTTTTAGGCCTGTCTCATAATATTTACTTTGATACGTGTTCCCCTTATAAGGACCATAATCATTATCTACCCATTCCCAAACATTGCCGATCAGGTCATGTACCCCTTCCGGACTGGCACTTTTAGGAAAAGAACCAACCTCTACAGGCTGATTTTTGCTGCCGGGTCGGTCTGAAAGGTTTGCCAATTTTCCTTGAAAGGTGTTTCCCCAAGGGTATTCAAAGCCTTCTTTCCCTTTTGCAGCTCGCTCCCATAATTTTTCTGGAGGCAATTTTTTTTTTGCCCACTGGCAAAAATTTGCTGCGTCATACCAACTTACATGTGTTACTGGTTCATTGTCTTTGCCTTCTGGAAAGTTTGCGCCTTGCCAGTTTGAAGGGGGCACTGCTCCTAGACCATCGATATACTTTTTATAGCGTTTGTAGGTTACCTCATAGCGGTCAATATAGAATTCCTTAAGAAAAACTTTCTTTTGAGGAGTTTCGTCAGCATACCAGGGCTTTGGAATGCCTAGCGAAAGCGCCTCTGCAGCGACGTCTTTTTTGTTGGTACCAAATAAAAAAGGGCCAGGTGGAATATAAACCATGTCCCCTTCTATAGAATAATCTTGTTCGGCTTGGGCCCAGCACTCATACGGGCACAATAAAAGGGAGGTAGACAGGATAAGTCCTCCTATCAAACTATTGAATATACTGTGGGTTGAATGTTTTGCAAACAGAAATTTTCTCATGGACAGCGGATTCAGTTCGCCAAAAGATTTTCAAAGTAAAGGATGTTGTCTGGGCTGTCCCAGTCTTCGGCTCCTCTTAGCTCACCGATGATGTTGCCTTCCGGGTCTATCATAAAAGTTGTGGGAAGGCTAATCACGCCAAATTTATTGCTGGCTTGCAATTGCTGGTCGAGCAGCACGGTGAAAGAAAGTTTGTGGGCTTTGATGAATGGCTCTACAATCCTTGCTCCGAACATATCGTTAGAGATTGCAAGTAAGGAAAAATTTTTTGATTTAAAGCGTTGATGTAAGGCTTCCAATGAAGGCATTTCTACTTTACAGGGACCACACCAAGTCGCCCAGAAATTAACAAGTACATAATTACCTCTTTGTTGAAGGAGGCTAACTTCTTCCCCTTTGAGAGACTTGAGAGTAAAGTCTGGAGCCGAAAGTGTTTTCTCTGTTCCTGCTATACAGAAAGTTGACGAAAGTAGCAGCAAGATACAGGTAGATGCCAAGCAGTAAAGTAATGACGTTTTTATATTGAAGCTCATAAGGTTTTTGTCCGGGATGAAAAAAGATCGGGGAGTAAAATTACTATAAAAATGCCCCGTTTACTCCACCAAGTGGCACTCGGAACAGATTGGGAAAGAAAAAAGCTTATTCTACCGCTTCGACACAACGTACCATCGGGATGGCTTTTTTCAAGGCTTTTTCAATACCCATCTTCAGAGTCATGGTGGAACTGGAGCAGGAGACGCACGCACCTACCAAACGGACTTTCACAACGCCGTCATCAATATCCACCAGCTCAACATTGCCACCATCCTGAATAAGCATAGGCCTAACACTCTCAAGAACCTCTTCTACTTCTTCTCTCATGAGACCTCTTTTCTTAACATTTTGCCCCTAGAATGGGGTACCTTTAATTTACTCTAAGACTCTTCAATGAACCTAAGTAAGCTAACTGGCAGTATCGTAACTAACACATCCGCCTCATGTTCAGTAACTAGTTTCTAATGGAAAAAAATGTTTCTTCCAGTCCGTTCAATTTTTGCTCACTAGTTATAGTTATATTGCCAATGAGTAAAGCGTCATGTTAGGGTCAGCCACCGTTTACCAATGCTTCTTTTTTTTCAAGAAGTTGTTCTTTGGTTTCCACATGTTCAGGGTCCTTCGGGATGCAGTCAACAGGACAGACTTCAACGCATTGTGCATCTTCATACCATCCTACACACTCTGTACAACGTTCCCATTCAATCACAAAAATGTCATCCCCTTCTGAAATTGCTTCATTGGGGCATTCAGGTTCGCAAACACCACAGTTAACACAATCTTCGTTGATAAGTAGAGCCATAAAGGATTCTCTCCCTAAATAAGTAAGTTTTGACAGCGAACTACGTATTTAATTCGGTGTTCGCTCAAAATTTTTTGATTCCGGGCTCCAATGAAACATTACTTGATCCCGGATTTTTTTATCATAAACGGAAACCACCAGGTACCTGGCCTCCGGATAATTTGGTTCACCGTCAAACAATGCCATTCTCAAATCTTCTTCTGAGAAATAGGCATCATGTTCGGGGTGAGAATGATAGAAAACCTTGATTGAAAGTTGTTTTGACTCAACTTCCCTTAAAATTTTCATCAGTTCTTTAGGATCGATATTATATGCTGTACGCGCATCCCGGTCATATGTTATAGGATCCTTCTCATGGAGCTTGTTTTGTATGTTGGTACAACGAAAAAAAACGTCTTTCTCGTTGTGGCCGACCTTCCCAATTACGATTCCGCAACATTCAAAAGGGTATTCCTCAACTGCGTGACGATGAATCTCGTCCAACTGATCTTTTGTAATTGGGTACATAGAACATTTTGTGATGTTTAGCTTTTGTTGTCAAATAGTTTTGACCGATATAATGCTGCTTTAGGGATAGGTGTTGATAACCAGGTCATCATTAACGGTTACTTGGCAGGCCATGCGGAAGTCTGAGGGCTGTTTTGCAAGTTTTTCTGCTTCGGTTTCATTTCGAGGCTCCACGTTTCCTGCAACAACCTGTACGGTGCAGGCGGTGCAAAGTCCGCGTCCCCGACAGTTCAGAATTTTATGAATGTGGGGATAAATGCTGAATTTATTTCGGATTGTTGCTTGCCGAAGGTTCTCTCCAGATTCTACTTGGATAGTGCGGTTCTCTTTCTCAAAATGAACTTTATGCATGACTGATGTCCATGAAATTCAAGTTTTTCAGCTTCAAAGGGATACACAGCGCATACAAAGTAGGTAATATTACTACCTTTGAATACGTTCGCTCTCTTTGTAGGTGTGAATCATACCGGACTAGATACCCCATCCGCAATCATTTTTTCGTCCACTCTCTAGTGAGAAGGAACGGATAACGACTCTTGTTAGCATGTTAAAGCT
>Ga0315315_10004110_pt1 | contig 13425 bp, 6 predicted proteins | sample M140m3416metaG_FD_203699 | JGI IMG/M metagenome (GOLD analysis project Ga0315315, IMG submission 203699) | Ammonia-oxidizing marine archaeal communities from Monterey Bay, California, United States - M1 40m 3416 | ecosystem: Environmental > Aquatic > Marine > Intertidal zone | place: USA...
GCACCACCTTCGCCGTGCCCGCGGACGCCGTTCCATCGCCCGCACCACCGTCCATCAGACCCTCCAGCGTCGCCTCAGGGTTCTCCGTGACCGGATCCAGGAACACCGTCTTCTCGCTCACCCGCTCACCTTCGGGCAGACGAACAAAGTCATCCGCCAGAAACGTCCTCGACACGCTGAGCTCCTCAAGGATCCACAGCCGCAGACGCTTGGTCAACAACGCGGGGCCGCGGATCATCGCCGCGTTGCCGAACGATACGTCCAGTAAAGCGCGGACGAAACCCGGGTCCGTGCGGGGCATGACGCACGCGTGCATCGGAAAGTACACGTCGCCGGCCCATCCCGCGTCGGTGATCAAATCCAAAATGGATCGGTGCGTTCTCCAGCCGTACCCTCGCGCATTCGTCAGCCTGGCAGCCTGCGCGCGGATGTCGTGGCGCGTTGACTCCTGCGACACGGACTTGGGGGCGTCGCCGTAGATGTGCGCGCCGTCCTTGACGTCGTCCAGGTCGGTCTCCTTCATGGCGGCTTGCTTCGCCGCCTCCTCCGCGGCGAACGCGCTCATGTCCGCGTCGAGCTGCAGCAACGTACGCCTGCGATCGTCTCCGGAGGGTTTAGCGTCGCCCTCATCGGCTGAAGGTACCGCCGAGCTCGCGCCGCCGCCGCCGCCGGTCGCCGCCGCCGCGGCATCCCTGGCGGCGCTCGCCGCCTTTCTCTGCGCGTTCGCGATTGAGGATGCCACCGCGGAGGCATTCGCGGCTTTGATGCCCGCGCCGCCCACGCGCGCGATGGCCTTCCTGATCATGGGCGGGATCTCCGGGCCCATGCCGTGCCGAGCGCCGCCCGCGCGCGCCTTCGCACCGAACCGTTTCACCCGCGTGATCCCGCGCAGCAGCTGGTCCTTGATGAGTCGTTTCTCGATCCGCGAGTCGCGTCGAACGGGTTGCTCTAAAGCGCAAGAGACGTGCGTCGCCGCGGAGAGCGACAAGATCGCGCCCGGCACGTCCCGCTTCGCGGCGTCGATCAACGTGTTCGGGTCGTAGGGCACGAACGTGGCGTCCGGGCGCGTGTTCGCGATCTGCGCGAGGGTGTACGACCGCGGGGGCCGCGCCTCCGTCGCGTCCTTCGCCTGCCAGCTGTGCGCGTCGCTCAAGACGGCGGACATCTCGGGGAGGTATCCCTCGGGTCCGGCGGCGACCTCAGCCTCGAGGATGACCGGCGAGACGATCTTACCGTCGTCGACGCGGGCGCCGATGGCGCGCGTCGTCGGCTCGATCGCGCGCGGGTCGCGGAAGACGAAGCGGAGGCCTTTGTTGCTGCCGGTGCGCGCGAATGAGGTGAGGAGCTTGTCGAGGGTCATGGCGAAGCGCTCGGGTTTGGCGTAGGTGGACGTGCGCACCGCGGGTTCCATCGTGGCGGCGTCGACGGCGACCTCGACGGTGATGACGTGCGTGTCGGGATCCCGCACCGCGTCCCAGAGATCCGCGAACGTGTACACGGGCTCGGTGAATCGTAAGGACGACGCGCGGCGGAGCCCAAAGTGTCGCAGCATGCGCTCGCTGCTCCATCGCTTCACCTCCGCCCTCTCCCAGGCCTTCCGCTGCGTGCGAGCGCGCATGTTCGCGCGGATCTCCGCGGCGCGGTCGCTCGTCGCCGCCTGCTGCACGGAGACGACGACGAGCGCGACGAACGCGCAGACGAGCGCCACCTTCCACCACGCGAACGCGCCGAACGAGATCCCAGCCTTTTTCTTTTGATCCCGCGGCCGGTCCGAGGCTTCCACGACGCTCTCCTTCATCTTCTCCACCAAACGGTGCTTCGCGCGGATCGCATCGCGAATCTCCTGCGACAACGCGTCGGACCCGGAGGACATCTTCGAGTGCGGACGAGCGCGGCGCGGGCCGAGTGTGTCTTGATAGATCAACTCGCAGCGGCTGAATTTATCTCGCGAGGTCGGGCCCGTCACACGGTCGTCATTTACCTTCCGCGCGACCGCCCGCGATGGCGTCCATGCTCCGTCACGCCGTGGTCGTCGCCGACCGCGCGGCACCGAGTCGTGCGATGTCCGGCGTGCCTGAGCGTGCCGCCTCCGTGTCGATCCCTCGCGGCGGCGCCGGTCGCGTCGCCGAACGCGCGTCGGTCCGATGGAACCGATACCCCGCGGGGACCGCATCGCCGTCGGGCAGGGGTGACGCCGTCGCCGCGCGTTCCACCGACGGCGCATCTTCGTCGGCGGCGTCCTCCGACGAATCTCCCGCGCGTCTCGTGCTGTATACCAAGCCCGGGTGCTGCCTCTGCGACGGCCTGAAGGAGACCCTCGACGAGGTGCTCGCTAGTGAAACCATCCTCGCGTCGGCGCCCGCGCTCAGGGGCGCCTCGCTCGAGCTGAGAGACGTGTCCACGAACGAGGAATGGGCGGCGAAGCACGCGATGGAGGTACCCGTCCTTCACCTGCGTGATGACGACGGGGACGGAGACGATGAGACGCCGCTGCCGAGACCCGCGCCGAGGCTCTCGGCGGCGAGGCTGGCCATTCGGCTCGGTCAGGACGTCGCGGACGCGAGGGGAGGCGGCGACGGCGGATCGTCGAGGAAGGGATGGAGCGTGAGCACCGGTGGCGGCGCGACGGGCGGGGCGGCGACGCCGTCGTCGGGCGGGGGATGGTCGGTGGTCAGCGACAAGGGATGGTAGACGTAGCGGGTGCGTCGCGTGAGATGCTAATAACAGACTTAACTGCCTCAACACTCCTTGCATCGATGGCGCCGACGACCGTGCTCGCAGATTGATGCCCCACCGCACTCCTTGCAGTTAGAGCGCTGCCGGCCGTGCTCGCATATTTGTGACCCGCCGCACTCCTTGCACACAGTGTGCCGACGACCGTGCTCGCATATTTGTGACCCACCGCACTCCTTGCATCGATGACGCTCACGACCGTGCTCGCAGATTGATCCCCCACCGCACTCCTTGCACTGAGAGCGCCGACGACCGTGCTCGCAGATTGCACCCCCACCGCACTCCTTGCAGCTATAACGCTGACGACCGTGCTCGCAGATTCCAGACCCGCCGCACTCCTTGCACTGAGTGCGCTGACGACCGTGCTCGCATATTGATGCCCCACCGCACTCCTTGCATCGACGGCGCTGACGACCGTGCTCGCACACTGATGACCCACCGCACTCCTTGCAATCGTGGCGCTGACGACCGTGCTCGCAGATTGATGCACCGCCGCACTCCTTGCATTGACGGCGCCGACGACCGTGCGGACAAGCGCTGCACACCTTGCACTTCGAGCGATGCTTCACCCCGTGCTCGCACGGCCCACGGTGCATCGGGGCTATCTTCCGCTTCGTGCCCTTCTTGGTCAACTCGTCTCTCGATGTATCCGTGTTCTCTGCATCGCCGACATTCGGAACGTCTATCCTGACTCTCGGCCTCCAAACCGTCGTCATCCCCATCCCGCGAGGTCGGCGCGCCCCTCGAAGTGACGACGGTGATATTCGGCAACTCAACATTCCTCGTCCGCGCATCGCACGCGACGATGGTGAACATCGTGAAGGTCGCGCCCTTCGCGCTCGGCGCCGCGGTTGCCGCGCGCGCCATCATCCGACGCGGTCGAGGCCACGCCCGCGCCGCTTCCGCGTCCGCGACTCCCCCGGTCCCGCCCGTGGTGCGTCACTTCTCCCGGGGACCGTTGAGATCTGATACGCGGGTGCCCACATCCCTTTCACCTCCCTTACGACCCCGATCCACCCTCACCCTCACCCTCACAGGCCAAGCGCATCCCGCACAAGGTCCTCTTCGGCGTCGTCGACGGCGAGAACCGGGGCGTGAAGCCCATGGACCCGCCCATCGAACGCGACGACGACCTCTTCTGGCTCCGCGACGACGATCGTAAAGACCCAGCCATCATCGCGCACCTCGAGGCTGAGAACGCGCACACCGAGGCGCACCTGGCGCACGTCCAACCCCTGGCCAAACGGGTGTACGACGAGATCATCGGGAGCATTCAGGAGACCGACGACGACGTGCCGTTCAGATGGGGCGACAAAGGCCACACGTACATGGTCCGGACGGTCAAAGGCAAGGCTTACCCGATCGTCGTGAGGAAGATCGATGAGGACAAGGATTGGGAGACGGTGCTGGACGTCAACGCGGTCGCCGCCCCGCTCAAGTACTGCTCCGTCGGCTCCTTCCGCCCCGACCCATCCCACGAGCTCCTCGCGTACTCCATCGATCCGTCCGGGTACGAGACGTACGAGGTCCGGTTCAAGGATCTGGACACCGGCGCCGACCTTCCCGACGTGATAAAAGGAACCGCCGGGTCCGTCAGCTGGGGGCACTGCGACGCCTCCACTAAATACAGGGAGGTGTACTACTCCACGCAGGACGACGCGCACAGGCCGGATAAGGTTTGGCGCCACGTCATCGGCACCGACCAATCAAAAGACGTCTGCGTGTTACACGAACCCGACGAGCTGTTCAACGTGGGATTCGGCAAAACGAGCTCGGGCCGATTCATGCTGATCGAATCGGAGAGCACGGAGACCAACGAGGTGCACTACGTCGACATCGCCGCCGGTCCTGGCGTGGACCAGTCACTGACGCTGATGCAGCGAAGGCGCATGGGCCACAGGTATTACCCCGAGCACCGGGGCGACCACTGGTTCGTGCTGACCAACCGCGACGGGCGCATCAACTTCGACCTCGTCCGCGCCCGGCTCACGCGCCCGGGTGAAGATGACTGGGCATCCGTGCCGGGTGTCCCGGGCGGCGGCGGCGAGGGATGTGACGGCGTGGGCGGCGGCGGTGGCGCGCCGTTCCAGTGGTCGGAAGGCCGAACGTTGGAGTCCATGTCCGCGTTTCGAGACTTCCTCGTGCTGGAAGGTCGCGAAGGCGGGTTCAGCGCCACGTGGGTGCTCCGCCTAGCCGAACTGTCCGCGGACGGCGACGGCGATGTCGACGCCGGGGCGTGCATCGCGTCGTGGCATAAGACCTCGTGGCCGTCCCAGAACTGCTGCGTGTACACGTCCGTGGCGAGCGGTAACCTCTCGTGCGTCGGCGCTAACCAGGTTTTCGACACCGACGACGTCATGTTCTCCTACCAGAGCCTCACCACGCCGAAGACCGTGTACAGGTACGACATGCGAACGGCGACGGCGACGGTGGTGAAGACCACGCCGGTCAGAGGGTACGACGCGGGGAAGTACGCCACGACGCGGATGGAGGTGACGGTGAGGGACGGGACCAAGGTTCCGGTGTCGCTGGCGTGGCGAAAAGACGCCAAGACGCCGAAGGGTCCAATGTTACTCTCCGGGTACGGGTCCTACGGCGTGAGCAACGATCCGACGTTCAGCCGCGAGGACGTACCGCTCATGGACCGCGGCGTGGTCATGGCCGTCGCGCACGTCCGCGGCGGAGGCGAGATGGGCCGGCACTGGTACGAAAAGGAAGGGAAGTACCTCACCAAGAAGAACACTTTTAACGATTTCGTGGACGTCGCCGAGCACCTGGTGGCCGCCGGCTGGAGCTCCACCGACACGCTCGCCATCTCGGGCCGAAGCGCGGGGGGCTTGCTCATGGGTAACGCGGTGAACATGCGCCCGGAGCTGTTCAAGTGCGTGGTCGCGGCGGTACCGTTCGTGGACATGATGGTTTCCATGTGCGACTCGTCGATTCCGCTGACCACGGGCGAGTGGGAGGAGTGGGGTAACCCCAACGAGTCTGAGTACTACGAGTACATGCTCAGCTACGGGCCGATGGAGAACATCACGGACGGGCCGAAACCCGAGGTGTTGATCACCGCGGGGCTGCACGACCCGCGTGTGGCGTACTGGGAGGCTGCCAAGTACGCGGCGAGGCTACGGGCGGCTGACCGATCCAACCCGGATTCGAGGATCTTATTGAAGACTGACCTGGCCGCCGGGCATTTCAGCGCGAGTGACCGGTACCAGCTGTACAAGGAGCGGGCGTACGAGCACGCGTTCGTGTTGGATTCGCTCGGTCTGTCCAACGCCAAGCCGGGGTGGGCCAAGTGACTGAAGAGAAGCGGTCTCCGTATTCTTACGTAGGATGTGCTGTTTGTTTCAACAATTATTACTTCATCTAAATCAAGCTACCCGAACCAGCCCTTCTTCCGCGGCGTTTCCTCCTTTCGCCGCGTGGGCGCGGGTAAGTCGAGGAAGAGGTACGGCTCCTCCGGTTCCGTCCCAACCTCCGAGTTCAGGCACCGTCTTAGCAACGTCACCGTCGGGGGCACCGTCAGGAACGGGTTTCCTTCGAACATCGCCTGGATCACGTCCTCCACCCTGTCGTTGCACCTGTGCGGCTTGGCGCGGTTCTTGGTGACGTACAGCAGCTCCCCTTGGTGCTCGCGATACACCCGTGCTCCGGTACTGCCCGGGCCGGCGCCGCCGCCTCCGTCTCCCCGGCCGCTCGGGCCGGCGCCGTCTCCCCGGACGCTCGATCCGGCCCCGGCGAACTCCCGTCGGAGGGCCTCCTCCGCGGCGGGGTCCGCGCTCGCCCTACCCCGTCTGCGCTCCTCCTCGACCCAGTCCCTCGGCGAGCTCGCACCCGCGCCCATCGCGTGCCTCGCTCGATCGAGCCCGCACCGGTCGACCTGGGGCGCGCCTCCGCTTGTGGACGAGGCGATCGGGCCATCAAACTGGCGATTCAGCGAAAATGCCGAACGATTTGCCGTCAAATTCTGAATTGGCAAAGGTGCCGTGGCGGATTCTCCACTTGCGAGAGGCGCGGGGAGCACGGACGCGCTGGAATACGTCACCGAAGACGTCGGGGCGTGTCCCGTGGACGACGGCGCCGGGCCAGCGGGCACAATGGAGGACGCCTTCACGCCGCCGACACTGGAGGGCGTGAAGGAAACCGTGGAAAACTTGGCCGCGAAGCTCAATTCTGGTTTGTTGGCCACCGAGACGCCCCTGAAGGACCTGTGGCTCGCCTTCCAGCGCTGGCTGGACTACGTCCTCATCGTGTGTTTGGTCGCGTACTTCGTCGCGCGTATGGAGCAGCGGCGGCACGCGCGCAGGCTCCGCGCCGCCAAGAGCGCCATGTCCTTCGCCCGCACGCGCGACGCCACGTACACCTCCGTGGAGACCGGAATGCTCGAGTGGATCAACCACGCGCTGCGTCACGAGTGGCGCGCCGTGGTCGGTGCCTACGTCGACCAGATCGCCACGCAGTCCCTCGAGGAGACGCTCAGGGCATCGGAGACGAGCACGGCCGGCGTCACGATCGGCGCGACCGTCGAGGAGCTCACCTTCGGCGTGGTCCCGCCGGATCTGAAGATGTACTGCTCCCGGTACAACCCGACGGAGGACTACCTGCACTTCGAGTTTGACCTCAACTGGCAGACGGTGTCGTCGTTGATCGTGCTGCGGGCGAGCGTCAAGCCGTCGCCGTACCTGCCCCGGATGTCCGTGCCGGTATCGGTGACCGACCTGAGCATCACCGGAAGGCTTCTAGTGGGTTTCCGGCTGGCGAACAGATCCCCGGGCGTGTCCGGCGTCGACGTGTCGTTCGAAACCAAGCCGGAGATCCACGTCGCCATCAAACCCGCGGGGTTCGCGGTGAGCGACCTGCCGGGCGTGCACGAGTGGGTGACGAACAAGATCGCCACGGTCTTCGCGACGTCCTACGTGGAACCCAAGCGGTACACCTACGACTTTGAAAACGCGTATCTGAGATCGATGGACGGCGGCATAGCCGCGGCGAGTGGCCCCGGGGGTGCGTTAGTCGTCGACGTCGCGGGCGCGGTACGGCTCCCGGCGACGAACAAGGAGAGCAGGACCAGTAACCCGTACTGCGAGCTGACGTACGGAGGAATAACTCGAAGGACGGCGACGCGGCTTAACACCACGTCGCCAGAGTGGAACGTGAGGGTCGTGTTTCCGCTTCCCAGCGCTAAAGACTTGCGTGCGCAAAAGGCTTCCGACAAGGGCGACGGCGGCGGGTTCGGGTCGCCGGTCGTCGTGAAAGGTGACAAAGGGAGCGAGGCGGCGAACGAGGTGGATCCGTCGACACTCGTGGGCGACGGCCGGACTCTGCCGCTGAGGGTGAGGGTCATGGATTGGTCGCCGCTTGGCGAACCGCGGTGCATCGGCGAGGCATCCTACGCCGTGGACACGCGCCGGCTTCACCGCGAGGCGAATGATATCGGGGCCATGAAGGCGGGTAAGCGGAAGAGCGACGCGGGCGGGCCGCTGGGGATGCGCGAGGTGAGTTTACCGCTGCGAAGGACGAAGGGTGGTTTCGTGAAATTGATCCTCGGAGCCGCGGGTCCGGCACAGCCGTCGTCGTCCAATCAGCCGTCGTCGTCGGAGCAAGCCGGGTCGCGACGGCCCTCGCGGCGGGCGTCCGCGGACGGGAACCTCGCGAAACGGGCGATCGTGCGCCAGGCGAGCGGCGAAGGGCGCGGTTTGACCCGCCAGGAGAGCCTCACCGCCGGAGAGCTCGAGCTCGAGAACCGCGATTGGCCGGAGAAGTACGTCGAGGACGACGAGGAGCCCATCGACGATTGGTCCCCGCGGGACAGCCCGCTCGCCACGCCGACGTCCACCGTGGGCACACCGCGGACCCCCACGCCGGGCGCAGAGGGCGCAGAGGACGATGGAGACGCACACGGCGGGGCTCACATGGCGCAGACGGCGGCGCACATTCTTCAGATGGCCAAGATCCAGCGCTCCCGCCGCGAGGACGCTACGCGTCACAAGGAGGCCATCGACGCGATGCGTCGCAAGATGATTGGATCGAAGGAGGACCTGCGGATGGAGCGCGACAGGCGCGAGTTCGAGCTTCGAAGAGCGCTGGTCGAGGGCGCGGTGTTTACGTGTCACACCAAGCGGTCCCCAGGGTTCACCCCCGGGACTTACCGCATATGGTTCAACTCGAAGCTCAAGCGGATCGTGTGGAGCGCCGGTCGCGCCCCAGGCCGCACTTCCAAGCTGCACCAGTTCGTGCCGGTGTCCCTCATCAAGGAATGCGTCGTCGGATCCTCGGCGTTCACCCTCGGCGCCGAGCCCGAGGGGCAGGTCACCCGGGCCGAAGCTAAGGAACTCTGGCGAAGGGGCATGAAGGCCAAATCCCCCACGACGCTCACGATGAGCGCCGCGGCGTCCGCGCGCGCGATGATGACCAAGAAGATCGGCACGCACGATCCCCTTCGATGCTTCTCCATCGTGCTGTGGAAACCCGAGCAGATGCAGGGCGGACCGAACGACAACGTCATGGAGTCGGGAGCCGCGTCGCTGGGCCTCGCCACCATCGACCTCGAGCTGCCGCAAGAGGGTAACGGTCGGAGCGTGAGGGAGTGGTGCGAGGCGATCTACGCCGCCGCGGTGGAACACGGCGGGGGTAAGGGTGACGACGACGAGGAGGAAGAAGAAGAAGAAGAAGAAGAAGAAGAAGAGGACGAGGCGAGCGCGAGGGAAGGGAAGTACTGGGAGGCTCACGAAGATCAGCGAGGCCAAGGACAAAATCGCGAGAACGGCGGCGGGCTACACGCCACGCCGCCAAAGTCCGCGTCGCGACGGACGGAGTCCAGGGAGCTCATCGAGCAACAAGAGCTCATCCGCGACGCGACCCACGGGGGTAAGCACGCCAAGCGGGGCAGCATGGGCATCCCGCTGTTTGACTCCTTCGACGATTCCGTCGACGACCTCGTCGCCGCCGCCGAGGAATCAGCCGAGGTTTCAAAGGGCGGCGCCGGGCGGGATTCGCCGCAGACCGTGATGACCCCGCCGGACGGGAGCACGCCGGGCGCGAGCGGTGGATCCGGGGAGAGCGCCGAGGAGCCGCCGCCGCAGCCGAGGGTCCAGCCGAGGTCCGAGGTCGTCGCCGCGGGATCCCCGGGCGATCGGCTCTGACTTGATTTTAATACATAGCGTTCGACTCGATAATACGCAGAAGAGTCGAGACCACATCCGTCGCTAAACTAATCCTCGAGCGCCGCGAGCATCGCGCTCGCGTCCGCCAACTCCGCCTGCGCCGCCTTCATCGCGCGAAGCGCGCTCCTCGCGCCTTCGTGATCCCCGGCCCGCTTCCTCGCGAGTGCCGTTCTCTTCTCCACGTCGACCAAATTTTCGAGTTCCGCGACCCTCGCCGCCACGAGCTCAGTCTCGCTCTCCGGCTCCGGCTCGTGATAGTCCCCGCCCCAGTGCTCGCGCTGGGCCTCGTAGTCATCGCCGAGCTCCCGTCTCAGCAACGCGTCGTCGTCGTCGTCGTCGTCGTCGTGATCACCGCCGGGCTCGGAATCGCCCTCGTCTTTCTGCGGCTTTTTGCGTCGAGCGGTGACCTTCGAGTCGGGATCGTCGGAGATTATCTTGACCACCGTGCCGATGGCCTCGGCGATCATGGTATCCACGTCGTCGGCCTTCGGCGTGTCCTTCGCGTGTTCGGTGTCTCTCTCGGTGTTTCTGGAAGCTTCTAGAGCGGCCGCCGCGGCGTCCAGTCGAACGCGTAGCTCTTTCGATTTTGTCAGCGCCGCCCTCGCGGAGACCATGTCCCCCGCGCGTTTATGCGCCACCGCCTCGCGTCTCGCCGCGTCCACCGCGCGCCTGAGCGTCTCCACGGATGAGTCATCCGCGTCTCCCGCGTCTCCCGCGATCTCCCTGGCTGGCGCGTTCGCGGCTGACGCTTCGGCTTCGTCGGCTCGCGCCGAGATGGCTTTTGCTCTGCGTAGCGCCTCCTTCGCGCCGTCGATGTCCCCCGCGCGCTTGAGCCGGACGGCCTCGCGCTTCTCCTGGAGGCACGCGTCGCGCATCGCGGCGATCTCCGCCGCGTCGGGGATCACCGCGGTCGGGGCGGAGGATGCCGACGATGCCGACGCCGACGCCGATGCTTTCCTGGCCTCCCGGGCGCGACGTTCGGCTTCCTCCTCCGCCAGCAGCTGCGCCATGAGCACGTCGCCTTCGTCCGGTTCCTCCTTCATCGACGCCAGGTCCCGCATCAGCGCAGCCTCCTCCAGTGCCATCGTATCGGGCATGGCGGCGATCTCGCGCCTTAACCGCCTCTCGAGCTCCTCGTGCGTCTCCTCTGCGTCCGATCCGTCGGCACCCTCCCCACCCTCGTCTCCCAGCTCGGCGAGCAGCGCGGCATCGTCGAAGGACTCCACGCCGCCGTGCCGGGGTTTGGGTCGAACACGCGGTGGTTCGTCCGCGGCCTGCGCGGACGCTGACGGGGGCATGTCGCCCTGCGCCTCGGGGAAGGTGGGGGCGATGGGCCACGCTCGTGAAAGTTGACGTCGAGTCAGGTGCGACCGCGATTTCTAGCGCGCTACGCGCGCCAACCGGCTGACAACCATCAACCCTAATAAACGACGTGCGATCGCGCTCGCCAGACGACGCGCGCGCCTCTCCGTTCCCAGACGATGTCGTGGCGTGGCGCCTCGACCGGCGGCGGCGAGCCCAGCGTGGACGCCCAGCTCGAGGAACTCTTCACCAAGCTCTCCGAGTGCGCCGAGCAGGGCTCCCACAAGCGCGTCCTGAAGTGCGCCGACGACGTGCTCAAGATCTCCCCGGGCGATGCCGACGCCGTCCGGTGCAGGGTGACCGCGCTCATCGAGCTTCAGCGGTTCGCGGACTGCGCGGAGACGATCGAGAAGGACGTGGTGGACGCCGAGCTACGGAAGGAGCTCGCGTTCGAGCGCGCGTACGCGCTCTACAAGTGCGGCAAAACCGACGACGCACTCCGCGTGCTCCAGACGGAAACCTCAGAGGATGAGCGCGAATCGACGCGCGCCGTGCAACTCGAGGCGCAGCTCATGTACCGCGCGGGCAGGCACGAAGAAGCCGCGACGATGTACGAGACCCTCTTCCGCGATCACGCGGACGAGGTCGGCGAGTCGCCAAACACAGCCGTGAACCTCGCCGCCGCGATGGTCGCCGCGGGGCGAGGCGCCGATCTACCCGCCGCGCTCAAGCGCCTGAAGATCTCGCCCAAGGACTCATTCGAGCTCGCGTTCAACTTTGCATGCGCGCTGGTGGAGTGCGGTAACCTAACCGACGCGGCTGACTACCTAACGTTGGCGAAGAACCAAGGCGCGGAGACGTTGATGGACGAGGACTTGGACGAGGACGCCGTCGCTGATGAGCTCATGGCCGTGGACGCTCAACGAGCGTTCGTCGCGGAGATGCTCGGGCGTAAGGACGAAGCCGCGGAAGGGTACAGGGCGGCGCTCGCGATCGAGTCCACCGACGCCGCGACGCGTGCGATCGTCGCGAACAACCTCGCGGCGCTCGTGGGATCCCGGGGCGAGGGCGGCGCGGATGCCATGCGGCGGACGCAGCGAAACTGCGACAAGGACGGGAAGTTGAACGACGTCCTCGTCGGCAAGCTGTCCGAGCGGCAGCGCCGGACGCTCGTGGTGAACCGCGCGAAGGCGCTGCTGCATTCAAACCACCTGGACCGGTGCAGGGACGCGCTCGGTACCCTCCGTAAGCTCGACGGCGACGCCGGCGCGAAGGAGGCGGTGATGCTCGAAGCCGCGCTCTTCATGCGAGAGCGCAAACCGGAAAAGGCGGTCAAACTTCTCGGCGACGTCGTCGCGAAGGGCGGTGACGTTGGGACGGTGCGTGACGCTCGGCTCGCGCTCGCGCAGATCCACGCCTCCGCGGGTGACTACGCGAACGCCATCGACGCCCTGCGGGGGGTGTCGGAACTGGAGGGAACCGCGGCTGGCGCGGCGACGTTGGTGGCGCTGCACGAGCTCGCGGGCGACGCGTCCGGCGCGGATGCCGTCCTCGACGCGTCGTCCGGCGGCGCATCCGCGGGAGGTGCGCCGCCGGAGGTTGCGCTCAGGGCGGCTGAGCGCAAGCTCACTCGCGGCGCCGCGGGTGAGGCGATGGCGATGTTTGAATCCGTCGCCGCCGACCCCGCCGCGGACGAGGATGACAAACTCGCGGCGTGCGCGGGCATCGCGTTCGCGAAGGCACAGGTCGGTGACGTGGACGGCGCCGAGGCTGACGCGAGCGCGTTGTTCGAGCGCGTGGCGTCCGCGGCGGGCGGGGCGACCGACGCGGATTCGCTCGAGGATACGCTCCCGGCGTCTGTGCTCGTCCGAGCCGCCGAGATGGAGAAGCGCATGCGCGGCAAGCGCGGTGCCAAGTCCCGCGGCGACGGCGACGGGTCCACTGACAAGCCCAAGGCGCGGAAGAAGCGGAAGAAGAAGGTTATTCTACCCAAGGGTTTCGATCCGAGCAACCCGGGCGCTGCGCCGGATCCCGAGCGGTGGCTTCCGCTTCGCGAGCGTTCGACGTGGAAGGGTAAGCGGAAGAAGGTGAACATCCGCGGCGCGCAGGGTGCGTCGAGCGCCAAGGCCATCGACCAGCTGGGGAAGACGGAGTTCTCGGGCGGTACAGACGCGAAGAAGGAGGCTGAGGCGATCAAGGAGAAGGTGTTGAGCGTGGCTGGCGG
>Ga0315315_10004114_pt1 | contig 13416 bp, 5 predicted proteins | sample M140m3416metaG_FD_203699 | JGI IMG/M metagenome (GOLD analysis project Ga0315315, IMG submission 203699) | Ammonia-oxidizing marine archaeal communities from Monterey Bay, California, United States - M1 40m 3416 | ecosystem: Environmental > Aquatic > Marine > Intertidal zone | place: USA...
TCTCAGGTAATCGATGAGTGCCTTGGGATCGTCGTCCCATTTGAGCTTGTCAAGATTAGTAAAAAGAAACTCAATCGAAACTGTCTTCCTTACACCAAGAAGAAGAAGAAAGTCATCAGAAACTCCAATCGCATTCATGTTCGGAGACACTTTTCGAAAAGAATGAAGCCCAGCAAAAGCTGTGAGGTTCGCAGATGACAGGTACAGTTCGGACGGGAAATCAGTTAGAGCACCATCGACGGGATGAGCATGTTCCACTGGAATGCACTTCTTGTCGTGGAGCAAATTACGAACAAGAGCCGCAAATTGAGACCCTTCTACAGCTCCAAAACGCTGCTGTTTTTTCAATTCTTTACTGAGAGTGGATAAGACGAGGGCTCGAATATCCATGTCGGATGCGAGGCCGTCTGTCATTATAGAGTGATCGCCAATGTACGTTGCCCAAATATCGACTGGCAGCGGAGCAAACCAACTGCGGAGAGCGACATCTGAAAGATTCTTCGAGCCAACCGCATCTTGAATGGAACGACTAATGACTGAGTCAGGCATAGGCAGACCTTCCTCAGACAAAAGAATGCCGTCAAGGTAATAGTAAATAAGATCGAGCTGGCGAGGTTTCTTTGAAACATTGTCCTCGTAGAATCTAACCAAACGCTTGACAAGAGGACCAAATTGATAACTTGGGTGACTGCGGTTGTACTTGATCCACCATTTTATGAAGCGGGCCACATCATCTATAGAATCGAGCTCAATCCCGTCGTGTAGCACATCAACGAGATATCGAATATTAAGAGGCCTACACTGGGCGATCACCTCATGATATTCCTGTGCATTTTCCAGAACGACTCTTCTCACAACATTTTCCTCTACGTATGCCTCAATCCCTTCTCTAGGAAGGCGCGCGTAATCACCTCGAACTACGCCAGTCCTTGTGAGGACCGGTGGGGAAATTTCGCCCATGATCCTGGTGAATCCACCAGCGATCGATATTCCAATATCGGCATCGGGGGTCGACGGCCGGGCGCAGAAGGATTTCATCAGAAGGATGGCATCCTGCTCTTCAGGCGATATCGGACGAGGGTCAAGAGGACGAAGGAGTTCTGTCTCTTCGTCATTGGCTACAATTTCATTGACAGTCTTGGCTGCTGTGGCAGCCATCGATTTGACACCAAATGCCATGTACTTAGCAAATCCCAGCAATGATTTTCCGACTGTCGCGTCATCGCCTGCAACGGACGGGTCATCGGCGTCTCGACCTTCCTCTCCGGTATTTATCTCCTGCCCCTCTGCGGCCTTTCTTTTCAAACGGGCATTGGTAATAAGCATTCTGTCTTCCGCGAGGTAAATGTCCATGTTGGTTTCATACCGTTCACTAATGCTCTGCATGCCCCGCTCCAGTCCAAGGCGGAGCGTCATTCCAGATATCTCGAGCAGCTCCGAGTTGTACCTTCGTAGGGTCGGATCGACGAGATCAATGGCCTCGCGCTCGACCGTCGGAACGAAGGGAGCGGCGACGTGCGCCGCTAGGCCCGTCGTCTGCGATGTCTGGAACCCGATAAATATCTTCCCTGTCCCTGTGCCTGGCGCGAAGGCGTCCGTGATGGCCGAGGCGACCTCCGCGCCTCGACCCCCGCCACCGGAGCCGGTCGCCTTGCTGGCGCCGGCTCCGAGGAAGACCTCCACGCTGAGCTGGGAGGGAACGCTCTTCTTGGTCACCCGCTCCATCTTGCGTGCCATATCCTTGGGCATCCTGACGAAAACAGGCGCAGATATGTACCGCGCGTCTACGGAGCTGGAGTAGTCCGCCACGGTCACAGTCAGCCTAGAGACCGACTCCATGATGCCGCCACCTCCCCCGCCGCCGCTGGAGGTGCTAAAACCCCTCCCTACACCGCCCCCGAGCGTGAAGATTCCGCTGGACGAGGAGGTCTCCCCCCCCTTGCCGGTACCCTTAAGGAGCTTCGTCCAGCCCTTTCCCTTCGACCCGACCTGGATCTCCTCCGGCTCCCGGATCCTCTCCTTGCTCAGTGTCATCTCGAGCCTGTCGTCCACGTACACACGGACAGTGTGGAGAGACTTTGTGAAGGTCAGGCTCGAGGCCAGGAACCTCCCCAGCTCCACCATTTTGGGGACGGGGTACAGGTCCCTGCTGTCTAGGACGAAGGTGGTCCATTTCCTCTCGGGATCCTCCAGTCCCTCCTCAAGCTCGGGGGGGACCGGCCCCGCCCTCGTCCACAGTGCGTCCCCCTTCCAAACGAACATAAGGACCTTTCCCGCGCTCACCACTAGCGGCTCCTCCGCCACCGAGAACATGGTATAGGCTCCCACCCCAAATGCGCCCACCTTTGATGGGTCAGGGTTTCCTTCGGCGATCTTGGAGAGGCGGGCCCAGTCCTGCTCCCGGAAGGGCTCACCATCATTGCGGTACAGCACCCTGGTCACCCGTGGCTGCAAAGACAAGCGGGAAAGGCGGACTGCCGCTCCCCCCTCCGCCGCCGCCGCGGCGGCAGCGGCAGCGGTCGCGGCCACGTCGGTCGTGTACCTGATCTCGGCGGTCTTGGCCCCAGCGTCGTTGGAGTTCTGCAGCAGCTCGCGGAAGACGGCATTCTGGGTGGCGTACCTGGCAAGGATCTTATCGATGAGGGCGCGCTGGTTGGTCTCCACGCGGCTCAGCTTATAGTCGGATCCGGATGAGGGGGCGGGGCCACCGCCACCGCCTCCGGAGACCGCGGACGGCGCGTCCGTCATTGCCTCCTGGAGGGCGGCGAACGGCGAGGTTCCGCCGGCGCCTGTCATTGGCTGCTTTTCCCCTTCGAAATATATGAGACGTGTTAGATAGTCGTCAGTCCCGCCACGGCCGAATACCAGCGAATGTGGAGGAAGTCAAGTCAGAACGCCGTCTGAATTTTGAACTGAGAGGGGCGGATACGGCGGCCACCGATCCAAAAGTATTGGAATGAGAAAGGAGTCCGAGTCCCGTATCGATTCATTCGATTACAAGCTTTTTAAATGATGCAAGCTACTCTAGTACATAGTAATTTATTTACTCTCCCACTAGTATGAATGTGTAGATAGTAGATTTCTTAAGAGTGGATTTGCATAAATAATACCTCATCACATAAATGCATGTATGTGTGTAAGCCATTCTATCCACGTCGGATCATGTGTCTCCCCAGGGCGACCTCCCCACAGAGAATACATCAGTATCATGCTCAGCACAAATTGAACCATCAGTCCAAACAGCCACGACCTCTACCGAGGTACGAACGATGTAATCGTCACAGAAATTAATCCAGGCATCATTCCTGGAAAGGACGACGCGAGACCCTGGGCTGAGGAGGAAGCCATCTCCGCGGTCAAGGAGGTCCAGAAAATCCAGCACGACTCCATTCCTCATGCGTGAGAAGCCCCTGATGATTGCTGCGTCGGTACCGACATTGGCGAGAGTAAAGTTGTAGGCCTTCCTGATGTAGCACCCCTCGGATACGGGCAGATTCTCGCCCTCATTGCAGCCCTCTCCCGTCTCGGCATCGCCGCAGGAGATGTCCAAAGCGATGTTGCCTTGACACGGCCACATGAAGTGCTGGAGTTGACGCCTTTGCGAAGGATCTTCCGCAATTTTCCCACCAATTACTTGGGACAACATAGCTTGGTGCCTCAGGAGTGTCAGCTCCTCCGTTTCTATCTCTTGGACGAGAACATTGGTCTCGTCGCCGATATTGTTGTCCGAGGACTCCAAAGGCGCTCCAGTCTCTTCGGCGACAAAGACTCTTTGTGCCTGAATGGACCGAAGTGCCACAGCGAAGACAAGGAAACCTACCAGACTGCTGGGAATGGCCATGGTGCCCAACGTTAAGAATGATATATATCCCCCGAATTGTTGATCTGGCCCCTTGATTTCAGAATTTGAAATTCATTCCTAGCCAGTGCGAGAAATAACTGCCCCCAACAAGGATTTGCCGGGTTCGCTCGAAACCGGTAACGGTTTGCCTACTCTACTAGCTTAGTAGTAGAGCTACTAGCTAGTACTAGAGTAGCTGAGTCAAATGGGCACCATTTACAGCAGGCGCTTTCGATTGGAGTCGTCGAGTCGAGTTGTCGAGTCGTCGAGTCTCATCACATGAATGCACACGGGCATACAACATACGCGCGGGTACATTATGTACAGTTTTGTAATTATCATACTCTAGTACGAGCTCTCGCATAATACATTCTAAAGTACAGCAAGTAAAAAAATATAAGTTTCCCTTTAACAAATAGATCTAAGTAAGATGAAGACGCGAATAGTGATTTCCTAGCAGTAAACCCCCAACATCGACAGCGCGATCACAAATTATTAGCATCGACAAAGCGCTTGCAACCCGATTGCAGCTTAGGTAGCGCATGCGCCGCACGACTTGGCGCAGTTAGCAATCATGTATTCGGGATTGGCAATGCATTCACTGGGCGTAAGTTTCGACCAACCGTCGCAACTGGGGTGGCTGTCCTCGCACAGAATCGCTGGCGGGACGGCGACAGGGGCAGGGGCAGGAGAGCATGCGCCGCACGACTTGGCGCAGTTAGCAATCATGTATTCGGGATTGGCAGTGCATTCACTGGGCGTGAGTTTCGACCAACCGTCGCAACTGGGGTGGCTGTCCTCGCACAGAATCGCTGGCGGGACAGGGGCAGGGGCGTTCCCCTCGCACTTGATGCTCGAAGGCCCTGGTGCCTGGACAAAAGTGGCGACAAGATTTGAACTCGTCGAATCAACAATGTAATTATGGATCTGGTCTCCGCCATCAGACCAACGGTCCCAAATGAGAGGCTCGGTGACACACTGATTGGCAGCTTCGATCTCAAATTTGTGGTTCTCCCACGTGGTAATTTTTGCAGGAGTGGTGAAAGTATCTCCGTAAGCAGTGATTTGCAAACCCGCGGGTTCTGAAATTAGTGTGAGCTCGGACATCTTTGGCATGATATTCCGCGTTATTGTTGTCGTTAAACCTGCGGAGTCGGTGGCTGTCAGGAGAATTTCGAGGTAGCTTGTAGTGGAAGCATCAAAGTCCTCTGGCGCAGGAGCGCCATCGAGATCGAGAAAATTTCCTTCAGTAGGATCCAGGAACGGATGCCAGTGTGTATTATGGTGCTGTCGAACTTCCCACGTGAGTGATTCGCTTGGGAGCTCGCCGTCTTCAACGTCAAAAGCCGACCCGACCAGCTCGAATTTATCTCCCACAGCGAATAATGTGCCTTCGGGAGGGCTTTCGATCAAAACATTAGGAGGAGTGTTGTCCACTTCAATGCGTACAGAGGCAGAATCTTTCAGGCCTTTGCTGTCTTCCACGAAGAGAGTGGCAGTGTATGTACCTGCCGTTTCATACGTGAAAGATGGCGACGGATCGGTCGAATCCAACAAGCCATCGCCATCAAGATCCCACGTGAACGATAGTTCATCATCGTCGGGATCTGAGCTGCGCCTCGACTGGAATGTCACGACAAGAGGACTGAAACCAAATTTTACGTCGGCTTTGATGACAGCAGTAGGGGATCGATTACGTGATCCAGTATAGGAAAGACGGTGTAGACCTGCGGTATCTCTGGAACCATCGTTGCCCCGTGTCACGTAGTAAAGAGCTGTCCCACCCTTGTATGGGCCGAATTGCATCGAAGTTACCTTTTGCGCCTCGGACAAAACTTTTGCTTGGTATTCTGGAACAGGGGGATCGCATTTCGGCCAGGAGCAGCCTTTTTCTTCCGTGATACGATATATTCCTCCCTGTGCATACTCTGAAAAAAAGTACGACCCCGAGAAAGATTTTGGCCAGCCTGCGCCTTCCGGGTAAAAGGCTCCCCCAACGACAGCGCCACCCTCTTCCTCATCATGTTCATACCAAAAGACGTCTTGTCTAGTATACTGATTTGGCTCACACGTTGCGTCCAAGTCTCTGCTGCTGATTTTTACGCAGGGACCATCTTGAATAGGGTAGCCATAATCTACCCCTTTCTTTCCCTCGACAATCCTTTCCCAATCTGAACGGCCAACATCATTAATGAAGAACCGAGTATCTTCACCATTTGGGTCGAAAGCAAAACGGAATGGGTTCCGTAGACCACTCGCAAATATTTCCTGGCAGGGAACCTCGGTATCTTTTGATTCTCCTTCCATCTTCCCGCATAACACTGAATCAGGGTACCCTCTACGCGGAGTGAACGGGTTGTTATTGGGAATCTTTCCATCGTCCGTAAGTCGAATGATCTTCCCAAACAAATTATCGAGCGCCTGGGCATAATATACACCGTCATCATTTTTCCATACGCGTGTGCCCCCATCTCCAAGAGTCGAATAAAGCAGCCCATCTTTACCAAAGGCAATGTCTCCGGCGTTATGGTTGTGTCTTGGAGACCGAGCCGTTTCTATAAATACCTCTTCAGTTTTCAAGTTAATCTTTTTTGAATCAGGATCCAGAACAAACCTTGAAAGTCGATTGATTGAACCCCTTTCCATATTTGGTTCGTTCTCTCCCGTATAACAGTCGTCGTATTTGTCGTAATTGTAATGTAGGTAAACATACGGTTCATCAGGGTACTCGGGATGAAATGCTGCACTCCCCAACCCGCGCTCTCCGTTAAAACACATACGGTCCGACAGGTCGACCGCCAGGGTAGACTTTGGCTTATCATCCCCGTCGAAATCTTCCAGAACCCACAATTCTCCTTCCTTGTCGGCAATGAGTAGTAGTTTATTATCCTTGGAAAATTCAAGATCCGTCGGGAACCTAATTTTGAACATCGCCTTGTTTGATTCTTCGAATGAGGACCTGAATTCTTCATCAACTTCGGGTTCTGCAGAGACGATCGAAAAAAGTCCCGAGGAGAGAAACGATAGCACGGCTACTGCCACTGGGTGCCTCATGTTTCAATTGCGGTGGAGCCAAGAAGGGTATCGGGTTGAGATTGAGTCCATATATTTCAATGGAACAATGCGTCCTCAATGCTGAGGCCCGGCAAAGGTCCAGGGATGAGTTTATGCGGTTCTCGAATCGTACGTAGTATAGTACGTAATCGGAGGTTAAATATAAACTTCGATGGCCTCTTTGTTCGCTAAAGCAATTTTGCATTACCCCAACCTTAATAGAAGATGGGTACAGTAAAGTAGTTTAGCTGTTGACAAGAACCGTTTTCTGAATCTCCAATACTACAACATCCTCGTGACTGACGGTGTCATGATTACGAGTCGTAAATGTAATCTTGTACTCTACGACTCGTACTGTAGTATATGTATACGGACGACGGACAGGGATGAGCAGAATGTGTTCGATGATTCGTTTTTGCTCCACAGCTCGACGCGGGACTGGCAAAAAAAAGTAGAGAATCACAGAATCTGCATCGATCAAGATTCTATTGATTCATATTCTTTTTCAAGTACCCCCGACGCATCAGTTCCCTTCAACAAGATTCTATTGATTCATATTCTTTTTCAACTACCTCCGACACATCAGTTCCCTGACCCTTTGGACCGTTTGCACGATGCCGTCTCCCCTCGATGTCGAGCCGTTTGGAGCCCGCCTCCCGGAGAAAGGGGGATATTACTATCAGTACTACCATCAGCAGTTGCTGGCCGAGAAGGAGGTCGGGGGGACCGTAGCCAGGCCCGACGCGACGGTGACCGCAACCAGCCCCGGCCGCCTCCCCGCAGAAAGGCGCGGGGGGAAAGAAACGGGCTCCAGGTAGCTAGATGTATAGTTTGTTTTAGCCAGCAAGCTGAACCGCCTTCTCCTCCCATATCGTCTCCAGCCTCCGTTCGAACGCCCCCAGCTTTTCCTCTACCTCCACGTCGGCGAACCACCCGTCGAGCGGCTCCGGCTCCGGCGGGAGCGGTGGAAGGGACACGATGGAGGCCTCCGGGTCGCGCTCGAAGGCCTGCCTCTTCCTCCCTCCTCTTCGGCCGGCGTACTCCCTTAGTGCCCCCGTGTTGTCGTACCCCCCCCCATCGTCGACCACCACGACCCCTTGAACGTTGTAACCCCTCACCCCAAGCGCCTCCAGCGCTGCCAGGGTACAGCTGATCCCGCCCAGCCTCCCGTCCCCCACTAGGACGGCGGGGAGGGAGAGATTCCGGTACAGGTCGGCCTGGGTGGACCATCCCCAGGACGGCGGTCCACCCCCGTCGCCCTCGCCGCCTCGAGCGTGCCCCTCGGCGTTGTTCTCCGGAGACGCCGACGACGGGCTCAGCACCCCTCCCGCCGTCTCGACGAAGACCGCGGCGGAACCTCTCTCTTCCTCCTCCTCGGCGGAGGCCAGCTCCCCCCGAATCGCCTCCAGCACCTCCCGGTCGCTCGCTGGTGCCCTCTCGTGTCTGGCCGCCAGGTGGGGACTGGCCGCCGTCTCCCACCGGAACAGCGTCCGGAGCCGCAGCGGCGGGGATTCCCCCCCGTCGCCGGCGGGGCGGCACCATCCTCGGACAGATGCCTCGTCGCTCCCTCCACACTGGAGGGGCTTGACGTAGCGTGCGGCGCCGGCGCCGCCGCCGCCGGCCAGTAGGCGGGCCCGGAGCAGCCCTGCCGTCGCCACCGTCTTGCCCACGTCGGTGTTGGCGCCGAAGACCAGGTGGGTGCGGAGGAGGAGCCGCCTGGTGGCGGAGGCCCCTACCGCTGGCATGGAAACGCGTCTCTCTTTGCTGTCAACGGTCAAAGTTGTGAGATGTCACGGTGATAAGATGCGACATGCGATCTGGGAATCCATGCTCCACCCGTGTATTCGAGCGAGTATCCGATTCGACGCTCCGACGCTCTGACTACGACTCAACATGTACGTACTATACTAATAGCTAGTAAGGAGTATGCATATGCATAGCATGTACATACCAGCAAGGTAGATCTACGTATCTAGACTCTGGGTATCTCCTGGTAATAACGGTAGGTGGCTGTACTCCTGGTATTCAAAATACGTACTCTAGTACGATGTAGAGCCGTAAGGCATCATGAATGTCATTCTGTCATAAAACCATCAATCCATCGCGGCCATGGTACCCACGGCAGCCGCGGCCCTCGCCGCGTCCAGGCCGGCGCTGCGCGCCGCTGCCCGCCGCCCCCTCTCGGCGATTGCCTCCCCCCCCCCCGCCGCCACCGGGGATGGGGAGGGGTGCTCCTACGCCGCCGCCGACCGCGCCCACGCCCTCCACCCGTACGCGTCCATGACGGATCCTGCGCCGGTCCACGCGGTGGCGTCGGCGTCGGGCCCCCACCTGCACCTGGAGGACGGGAGGACGGTCATCGACGGCATGTCGTCGTGGTGGGCGGCCGTGCACGGCTACCGCCACCCGGCCCTTGACGGGGCTGTCCGGGCGCAGCTGGATAGGATGGCGCACGTCATGTTCGGCGGCCTGACGCACCGGCCGGCGGCGGAGCTGGCGGCCAGGCTGGCAGACCTGGTCCCCGCCCCCCTCACCAAGGTCTTCCTCTGTGACAGCGGCAGCGTCTCGGTCGAGGTGGCCCTCAAGATGGCGCTGCAGTACCACCACGCCACGGGAAGCCCCGGCCGGACGAGGTTCGTCAGCCTCAGGAACGGCTACCACGGGGACACCTTCGGCGCCATGAGCGTGTGCGATCCGGTGGGGGGGATGCATTCCATGTTCTCCGGGGTTCTGGCGCGGCAGCGCTTCGTTGATGGGCCCAGCGGTCCCGCCTGCCGGCATGCGCAGGAGTGCGCCTCCCGCGTGGAGGCTGTCCTGGCGTCGGAGGAGGGGGGCGACGTGGCGGCCGTCATCTTCGAGCCCGTAGTGCAGGGGGCCGGGGGGATGAGGTTCCACCATCCCGCCCTCCTCCGCGCGGTGAGGGAGGCCTGCGACCGGCACGGGGTGCTGCTAATCCTGGACGAGATCGCAACTGGATTTGGGAGGACGGGGACCATGTTCGCGCACGAGCAGGACGGCCGGACGTTCCGGCCCTGGTACTCGAGCGCGGAAGGCGGCGAGCTTGGACGGACCGAGTCCGATGGAGGAGGCGAGGGCGAGGGGGATGGCTCCGCCCCAGTCGTGCCAGATATCCTGTGCCTAGGCAAGGCCCTGACAGGGGGGTACATGACCCTCGGCGCCACCATGACGACAGAAAGGGTCGCCGAGGGCATCTCGGGGGGAGGAGGCGTCTTCATGCACGGCCCGACCTTCATGGGCAACCCCCTCGCGTGTGCCACTGCCCTGGCGTCGCTGGACCTGCTCGAGGGGAGCCCTTGGAGGGAGCGGGTCGGCGCAGTTCGCGACGCCCTGGTACGTTCAATGGCACCGGCCGCCTCCATTGAGTCCGTCCGCGAGGTTCGCGTCCTGGGGGCCATCGGCGTCTGTGAGCTGGAGCGGCCCGTGTCCGACATGGCCGCCGTGCAGGAGGCGTTGCTCGAGGAGGGAGTGTGGCTCCGCCCCTTCGGGAGGCTGCTGTACACAATGCCCACATTCAACTGCCCCGAGCTGACCGAGGACCACGTGAGGAGGATCGGCGAGGCCATATGCAAGGTCGCGGCCATGGAGGCGTACCCCGAAGGTTTCTAAAAAGTTATATTTGCTAAGTTCTAGTAGAGATTAGACGCTGCGATCCATCCATTCCTATATCAGCTCTTCTTCGTTGCCATCGGCACCAATGGTTGCGGTGTCCCTGCTTTCGTCGGGCTTGATTTCACCATTTATTGCTTCCTCCACAACCGTACCATTCGCTTTCTCGTCGGTGACATCGACCCCATCGTAATATTCTCGGATTGAGTCATCCTCTTCCTCGCCTACTTCTTCATCTCCTGTCTCGGCTCTATCCATTTCGTCTCGGGGCTCCTCCGGCTCATCATAATCCACCGGAACATCATCATCCTGCACTTCGGCGCCAGCGTCTTCGCCATCATCGGCTGTACCGGCTTCATCCTTCTCCTCCTGGGGTTCCGCAGGTTCGTCATCCTCCGGAATCTCAGCATCAACGTCGCCACCGGATTCCTCTCCCGTGGCTGCATCGTCTTCGAGGTCGGCGTCCGTAAGGCCTAGCCTCGCGAGCTTAGCGTTAAGGTCGGTAATTGTTTCGTCAATCTCAGCTGCCTTGTCGTAGTCTTCCTCCACTATTGCCAGCTCAAGCTCTGCTCCGGCCATCTCCAGGTCATTCTTTACGCGGCGGTATGCCTCAATCGCTTCCTTTCTGCTCATTTTGGCCTCTTCCGGTACTTCCCCTTCGGTTTCGCCTGCTTTGGCTTCTCGCTCGTTCTCGTTCTCGTCCTCGCCGGCAACGGCTTCGTCTGTTGCATCATCGGAAACAGCGATGCTCTCGATAACTTCATTCCAACCTCCAAACTTCTCACCAAGCACAGCCCCTCGAGCTTTAAGAGCATCGATCTCACTGTCCAAAATAGAAGCAGCCACAGATGCAACGTTGAACCCACCTTCTTCGACGTCATCACCACATACCTCCTTCTTAAGCTTCTGCAATCGGGCAATCCTCTCTCCAAGGCTTCCCATTCGAGTAACTGCTCCCTCCTTCTCTTGGTCATGAGAACGTGCTCTCTTTTCATGAAGCAATGTTGAAATTTTGTCGAAATTAGCCTCAGCGACGGAAACGCGCTCCGACGCGTCTCCAGAAAGTTCTGCTTCCAGCCGGTCCTTTTTCGCTACTGCCTCTTTGATCTCCTTTGAGGCCTTCGCAGCACTCTTAAAGTCCCTAGAACCAGCGGCGACCTTCTTTTGGTCTTCTAGCACCGGAATGAGCTTTTCGATACTTGAAAGTTCGTCCGACAGGGACGCCTTGGTCGCAACGGCTGCGTCAAGTACCTGCTTCGCTTCATGGGCTTCAGCCTCGTACTTGACAACCTCCGCGTCGAGTCCCCCAGCTTCATCCGGGGCGTCATGGCTCTCCCCATTGACAATTTCCTTCATGATGATTGCTTCGACCTGGCTTGCAGTCAAGATCTCATCCTTGATGACAGTCATCATCTCGTTATGGGCCAGGAGTGCCTCAGAGTGGGCCTGCGTTGCGCTCTCGTGACTCTCCTTCAGATGCTCAAAGTGCTTCTTCTCTGTTTCCCACTCCTTCCTATTGTCGCTCAGCGCCGCCTCCTTTTTCTCCAGCCTGACCAGTTGCCGGGAGAACTTTTCGCGAACTTTGGTGATTGCCGATTCCTGGTGAGCATATTCTGACTGAAGGTCCGCTGCAACCTGCTCCTTTGCCTTGAGGAGGGCGCGCAGATCCGCAATCTCTTCGCTTACCATCTCGAGGCGCTCCATTGCCTGGTCACGTAGCTTCTCCATATCAGAGGTCTGCTCTTGAATCGTTCCCTCGAGCTCCTTCTTCTCTTCCTTCACCAAACCCTCATCCCTCTCAATATGTTTGAAGTCAATGCTAAGCCTTTCCTCCTCGGAGGAGAGGCGCTTGGAGGTGTTCTGGAATCGTTCCTTGATCTTGATACCATCGTTTCGCTCAGTCTCTTCCTGTTCATTCTTGAATTGTCTGAGGCTGCTCTCAACGTCAGAGAAGCATTCAGTCAACTCCCGCATGACTCCTTCCTTCGCGCTTTCGAGTTCGTTCATAGCACGACGGATATGATCAAGCATCCTCTCATGCTCCTTAGCATCGGCCGTATGCTTCTCAATGACCTCGGCCAGCCGGTCGGCGAGCTCAAAGTCTTCCCTCTCGGCTGCCTCGGACTGCTGCGAGGTAGCGTTCTCAGCCTGCCCCGTGGAGAGGGCAATGCCCCTTGTTGCGGCTTCGCGTTCCTCTAGCAGCTTGGCCATTTGCATACGCAACTGCGCCGCCCTCTTGGCAGAGCTGCGAGACGACGAGGCGAAGTTGACCAGGGTGTCCACGAACTTTTCCTGAGGGAGCTTGACGCGATTTCGCTCGGCCTCCTCGGCTGCCCTGCGGGCGGCCTCCTTCTCCTCCTGCTCCTGCCTTCTTCGCCGCTCCTCGTGCTCGCGCTCGATGGCGGCGGCCCGTTGCCGGTCGGCAATCTCGGCCGCCTCCCTTGCACGCCGATCGGCCTCCTCCCGCGCCTCGGCTGCAGACACAGGAGGGGGCGTCGGTGCCGGGGCGACGGCCCTCCCCTCCGGCACGGACGGCGACCGGGGGGCGGAGGAGGCGGACGTCGAGCGGGTGGCCTGCACCACCGAGGGAGGGCGGTCGGCGTTCTCCATGGCGCCGCCGGAAGGGCCGCCCCCGGACGATACGCTCCGCTCGCTCTTGACGCTGCTCCCGCTACCGAACAGGCCCACCTTCTTGAAGAAGCCGAAGGCCGTGCTCTCTGCCTGCTTGGCTGCCTTCTCCCTGGCGGCAGCCTCGGCCATGGCTGCCTTGGCCTTCTCGGCGGCGGCCTCTGCCTCCAGGTATGCCTCGTCCGTAGGCGTCGCGCCGGGGGGGGGCTCCTCGTCGTAGTTGGGGACGGCGACGGGAGGGGTGAAGCTGTAGCCTCCCCCCCCCC
>Ga0315315_10004116_pt1 | contig 13411 bp, 11 predicted proteins | sample M140m3416metaG_FD_203699 | JGI IMG/M metagenome (GOLD analysis project Ga0315315, IMG submission 203699) | Ammonia-oxidizing marine archaeal communities from Monterey Bay, California, United States - M1 40m 3416 | ecosystem: Environmental > Aquatic > Marine > Intertidal zone | place: USA...
ATAGGAAAAAATATTACTTTACAATTATCTAATAAAAAAACAATTGATTATCAAATAGGTTACAAAGATAATAGTTTAATATGTGATTTTATGGAATGTGATTATACATGTAAGCCTAATAATGAATTAACAGAAGAAATAGGAATTGAAACATATAATCAAAATTATATAATAATGAATATCGAAAAAATTTTAAATAAAATTAAATTATTATTTAAAGAACATTATATATACGAAAAATCTGATATTATTAAACGTATTACAAGTATGAAATCTTATTCTTTAGAACAAATTAACACTGCTCTTGATATTTTAATAAATGATAAAAATGAATTTTTAACTGATATGTTAGGTAGAAGTGGTAGACTAGTTAATATAGATAAATATTACATGTTTCAACCAATTGAAATAGATGAAAATAAAAAATTAACTTTATATCAAATGCGCCATCCTATTAACTATAACAGAAAACATTTAATTGTTTCGTCTAAAAATCTACATAAAAAACGGGTTACACGATTAGAAGAAAAGAATAAATATTTAGAATTTTATAATTTTTATGAAAATTACACTATACTTTTAGAGAGAAATACGAAAAATAAAAAAGATTGGATTGAATCAGCAGGAAATGCAATTGATAATTTATTTAATTTCAATGATATCCCACGTGAGATACTTATTGTATTAGCATTAGAACATATTTTTGAGTTATATGGCACAAGTGATAAAATTAATTTATTAAATGAAATAGAAACAATAAAAATAAATCCAGATGTTATTGATAGAGAAATTTTACCAGAATATGAACCAGAATTTTTAAGTTTATTTCAACAAATTATAGATAAATATATATTACCACATAATGGTACAAAAGTTATTCCTTTAGTCGATTATAAAAAAGAAATTTGGAGAGGAGGATATGGATTTATTAAATTAAATACTGATATTAGTCCACCACAATGGACAACAGATGTTTCAGGAATAAGCACAAAATTTGTAGAATTAATGGATGAAAGTTTTAAAGTAAAAATAGATGATATTAATGATTTTATTGGATTTTTAACTAATTCAAAAAGCAAAATAGTATTTAAAGTTAAATCTATAGTATCAAGTGAACATAAAAGAATTAATAAAGGTCAACATTTACCTACCAGTGGAGAAAATAGAAATGTTACTATTAGACGTTTAAATGATGTTTTATCAGAATTAAATTCAAAAAAAAAATATATTATGGATGATACCAATACAAAAATAGATAAAATATATGATACGGTACATGATAATTCTGTAAATGATATGGAATTAGCAGTTGAATTAGAATTAATTTTAAGATATTTAGAATTAAATAAAGAAAGTAAAAATAATAAAAAATGGTTTTTTAGCACTTTAGAAGATAAATTAAATAATGTTGAAAATATAAAGATATAATAATTAAATTGAAAATAAATAAAAATAAAGAATAAAATATATAGTAAATAAATGAGTAAATCTATTAAAGAAAAATCTAAAAAAAGAGGAGGTAAATCTATTTATAGCAAAAATATGTTAACTAGAAGAATAGTATTACCATTTTCAAACATAGGTAATAATCTTAATAATGTTATAAAGGAAAAATTAGAAAATGATTTATATAATAAATGTTGTGAAGAAGGTTATATCAAAACAGATTCAATTAGATTATCATCATATTCATCTGGAACTATTACTGGTAATAATGTTAGTTTTGACGTACTTTTTGAATGTTTAATTTGTTACCCTATTGAAGGTCAACTTATTAAATCTAAAGTAACAAATGTAACAAGAGCAGGAATTAGAGCAATATATTTCAAAGAAAAAAAGTCCCCCATTACAATATTTATTGCAAGAGATCATCATTATGACAGTAAATATTTTTCAACTATTAAAGAAGATGATATTATACAAACTAAAGTAATTGGTATAAGATTTGAACTAAATGATGAAACCATTTCAGTTATAGGAGAACTTAAACAACAGAAACAACGATTAACAAAAATTAAACTTGAAACTAATTAATTTAATAGTTACTTAAAAATAAATATTAATTTTATTTAAATGGATACTAATTGCAAAATAAAACTTAAAAACAAAATAGAAAAATTAAAAACAGTGCATCAATTAAAAATATTAAATATTATTATTAAAAATAATATAAAATATAGTGAAAATAGAAATGGTATTTTTTTAAATATGGTTAATATTGATGATAAAACTATTAAAGATATTGAAAATATATTAGAATATATTCAAAAACAAGAAAAAACATTAAAAGATATAGAACATGTTAAAAATGAACTTAATAAAGATTATTTTTTAAATAGTAATAAAGAAACACCTACATATGTATCAAATGAGCATTAAAGCAAACCAAATAACAACCCTTGTAAGTAAAAACAATAATTTTTGTTTTGATAGTAAAAATATTATTAAATTTAATTTACTATCAAAAATTGCAAATGAATACGCTAAAGAAAAACTACCTGAATACGTAAAAGAAAAAAAACAAGAAGATTTTTTTCTTCCGACCACCGGAGATAACTTATTTTGGTGTTGGTATATATTTAAAAATGGAGTTGAAGAATATAAGTTTAATCAAAATAAACATTTTATTATAGAAAAAAATAAAAAAATAGATTGGATACCTTTTCTAAGAGAAAATAAGAAAGTATTTAAACCATTGAAATATAAACTTTCTAATTTAGAAACTAATCTTGTTAATGAACCTAATATGCATTTTACAACTCTAGAAACTATATGTTTTTTAAATTCTATTAGTTTTGTTATTATCAAAAATAAAATGATATATAAAAATATACAAGAAGATTGTGAAGATAATGATATTATCATATTAAAATATTATCCAGAACAAAAAAAGTATGGAATATTTTTAAATAATAAAGAAAATTTTTTAGAAAAAATAGAAGAAGATTTATTTAGAGTTAAAAGTATTGAAAAACCATTAAAAAGTATTAGTACCTATAAATTAAAAGATTTGCAAGATATTGCAGAAAAATTAAATATTAATTTAATATCCGAAATTACTGGCAAAAAAAAAACAAAGAAACTACTCTATAGTGATATACAAGAACAATTAGTTTAAAATTGAAATATATATAAAATAAATATGTCATAATTTATATATATATGGAATTATCGAAAAAAGAAGAAATTTCTCCACAAGAAAGATTAAATCAATATATTGCTATTTATCTTACAGACAAACGAAATAATCAAGATGAATTAGAGGTCCGTTTTGGTACAAAATATTATAATACTATTACCAAAATACATTTTGAAAATATTATCGCAAAGATAAAATCTTTAGGATTTAGAGCACACATATCTGAAGGCGAATCATATTTAAATATACAAAATGAATATGCCGATACAAAGTCCGGAAAAATGAAATTATCAAACATACGAACAACTATTAATGGAGTACATAATATACAAAAATATTGTAAAGAAAATAATATTATTGCTGATAACTTACCTATTGGTACAGAATTTTTGCAAAAATTCTCAAAACGAAATAATGATAATAATTTAAGACCTATTGATTTTCATGATTTTCATTTTAGAGTAAATTATAAAACAGAAAGAAAATTAAAACCTAATAAACATGAAGTTATATCTCTTTTACAGAATTGGAAAGACACAAAAAAAGTTTTTAGATATATCAAAAGATTTTCATTCATCCATCATGACTTCCCTTTTAAAATAGATTGTAGTATTGTAAAAACATCTAATAAAAAAAGAGATTATATTTCAACATACAATATAGAAGAATCAAATGTATTTAATAATCCAGAAAATTATGAGATAGAAATAGAATTAATAAATAGTCAAGCAAAATTTATATATTCACGCATCGATGGCGTATCAGATCAAGAATTACTTTTACATAAACTTAGAAAAGGTATTCAAATAATTTTATCAGGATGGCAACAAACAAATTTTCCTGTATCTTATCAAGAAATTAAAACTATTCAAAAAGAGTATTTATCTCTTATACATAAAGAATCTAATGAAAAATCATATCAAGATAAAAGAATAAATACAAGAGATTTTGTTGGTCCTTCTTCTATTAGTTTAGAAACACAAAACATTATACCATCACAAGTAGATTCAAATATACCCAATATCAATATGCCATATACAGTTACAGATAAAGCAGATGGTACTAGAAAACTTTTATTTATTAACAAAAAGGGTAAAATATTTTTGATAGATACAAATATGAATTTTCAGTTCACTGGTAGTATAACTAAGCATAATAAATATTTTAACTCTATTTTAGATGGGGAACATGTATTAAATAATAAAGAAGGGAACTTTATTAATTTATATCTTTGTTTTGATATTTACATGATAAATAATAATTATGTTAAACAACACCCATTTTATAAAAGTAAACTAGAAGACGATGATGAAGAAATATATAGATTAGAATTAATGTATAAATTTGTACAATCCCTAGATTCACTATGTATTAGTAAGAATTATTCTACACCCTTAACAATAAAAGAAAAGAAATTTTATTCTAATTTAAATTCAAATATATATGTTGAGTGTAAAAAAATCTTAGATGGTATTAATGATGATACACTTTTTAACTATGAAACAGATGGACTAATTTTTACTCCTAGTGATAAAAGTGTAGGTTCTGATGTTTCAAACAAACTAACCGCTCCTAGAAAAATTACATGGAATTATTCTTTAAAATGGAAACCTTCAAAATTTAATACTATTGACTTTTTAATAACCACCTTAAAAGATGAATCAAAAAATGATGTTATTAGTAATTTATATCAAGATGGTATTAATCTTGGATCATCTAGTCAAATTAAACAATACAAAACAATTATATTACGAGTAGGTTTTGATGAAAATAAACATGGATTCGTAAATCCACTTCAAGATGTTATTGATGAAAATTTCCCCCAAACAATATATGGAGATACGCGAAGTGAATATAAACCTATGCCTTTTATTCCATATGATCCTAGTCCAAACTTTCCAATATATAAATGTAATATTTTGTTAGATAATCAAGGAGATTCAAAATATATGTTGACTGAAGATAAAAAACAAATTTTTGAAGATAATACTATTGTCGAATTTAAATTTATAAAAACCAATAACAAATATTGGCAATGGGTTCCTATAAGAGTTCGTCATGATAAAACAGCAGATTATAGAAAAGGAAATAGAAATTTTGGAAATGCATATCATGTTGCTGAAAGTGTATGGAGATCTATTCATAATCCTATAACTGAAAAAATGATAACTACCGGTTTAGATATACCAGATGTTGTTGACGAAAATGTTTATTATAATAGAACTAGTAATAAAACATTTACTAGAGGATTAAGAGATTTTCATAACAAATATGTTAAACGTAAATTAATAACAGATGTTAGTAAAAGAGGAGATACACTTATTGATATGACTGTTGGTAAGGCCGGTGATTTATCAAAATGGATAGATGCAAAACTTAGTTTTGTTTTTGGCGTTGATGTTTCAAAAGATAATATTGAAAATAGAATTGACGGTGCTTGTGCACGTTATTTGAAAATGCATAAAAAATATAGTAGTTTACCTAGAGCATTATTCGCACATGCAAATAGTTCATTAAATATTTCTTCTGGAGAAGCATTCTTTAGTGATAAAGGAAAGCAAATTATTAATGCTTTAAACGGGGTCGGTCCAAAAGATAAACAAAAACTAGGAAATGGTGTTTACAGACAATTTGGTAGATATCGTGATGGATTTGATGTTGTATCTAATATGTTTTCCATTCACTATTTCTTTGAAAATCCCACAACATTTAACAATTTCTTGCAAAATGTTTCTGAAAATTGCAAAGTTGGAGGATACTTTATTGGTTGTTGTTATGACGGTAAGAAAATATTTAAAAGACTACAAGGTAAAGAACCTAATCAAAGTGTATTCTTAATGAGTAAAGAAAAAACTAAAATGTGGGATATCAAAAAATTATACGATAATGCAGAATTTTTGGATGATGAATCCTCTTTAGGGTATAAGATAGATGTTTATCAAGAATCTATTAATAAAACATTTTCAGAATATTTAGTTAACTTTGATTATTTAACTCAAGCACTAGAAACATACGGATTTATTCCTGTACCTATTGATGATGCTAGAAGAATGGGATTTCAGAAATCTATTGGAAGTTTTGAAGATATGTTTACTACAATGAAAGAAGAAATATCTATGAGAAAATTAAATAAAACTAATATTGGAAAAGCACTTACTATGAACCAAAATGAAAAAACTATTTCATACTTAAATAATTACTTTATTTATAAGAAAATTAGAAGTCCTAATGCAAAAGACGTATCAAAAATGATGACTGCTGCTAATACTCAAGACAATATAGGTGAACCAGATGAAGTTTCAAAAGAAAGTTTACCAGAAAAACGTCGCGTTAAAAAATACGCTAAGAAGATTGTGTTACCTAGCAAGTAATTAATAATAAATAATAAATTTATATCAATTATTATAATATTTTTCTACTTCGTTATAATGAGACATGATATCCCTAGCCTTGGTGTCGTCCGTCATAAACCACGACGGCAGAGGGCCACGCCCCCAACACTGCCATGTTTGGTACTCCCAAAACTCCATTTCAGACACTGTGGGCGTAAACTTAGTATTCGACTCTTTCACAATTTCTTTATTTTCCAAATCTGTTTTTTTATCCATAATACTATTAACTTTAATTATAAAATTAATAATATTTTCAATTTTAAATATTTATACTACAAGAATTACATAATTTCTTAAGAACATTTTTTTTTAAATAGTTTTAACCCGTCGGACATTTAAAATATCATAAAATAAAAAAAATCCTAATATATAGTATACATAAATGAAGTCTTATTCACAGTTAAATCAAGATTTAAATGTGATTTCGTTTTTTAATAATAAAAACGATCTGTATTTTATAGATATAGGTGCAAATGATGGTAAAAAATTATCTAATACATTGTTATTAGAAAAAAAATACAACTGGAAAGGTATATGTTCCGAACCATTACCTGGTGCTTTCAAACAATTAATCAAATGTAGGAGTGTTATATGTGATAATAATGCTGTATTTAGCAAATCAGGTCTTTCTTTAGAATTTTCCGAATCTTACGGGACTCGGGACGGCAATTTATTGTCAGGAATAACACAATTTATAGATAAACATGAGCATGCTAAAAAAGGTAATCAAATTATCGTAAAAACTATAACCTTACAAAATTTATTAGATAATTATAAGGCACCAAAAATAATTCAATATTTTTCATTAGATACTGAAGGTACTGAGTTAGAAATATTAAAATCAGTTGATTTTTCTACATATACTTTTTTGTATATTAATTTAGAACATAATTATGTTGAACCAAGAAGATCTGAAATACAAACATTATTATTAAATAATGGATATTTGTATAAAGGACAGAATAAATGGGATGATGACTACATACATGAATCAACTGTAATTGGAACTTACTATTATCAAGAAGATTATACTAAACCAATAATAATAGAAAGACATAATAATAATTTTTCGGTTTCAAGTCCCTATTGGAATCATGATACTGGAACGTTCCAAAACGGGTTTTTAAACTGGAAAAAACTTGGTAAAGGAAAAATATTTTATACGCATATAGATTATGGTAAAGGTATTATATGGCATAGAGATAAACGAAAATAATTACTTTTTGTAAATTTTTGGGGATTTACATATCTGCGCTAATAGATAACAACCATACATAAGTCTATTAACATTAGTGTAAATTTTAAATTTTAATAACACAACTATTACATAATTTCTTAGGAACAATAGATTTAATTTCTTGATAAGTAATCGTTTCTTTTTTCAATAATAATTTTGCTATTTTAATCATATAAGATTTATGAGCCGCTAATATTTCCATCGTTTGTTTTTCTATATTATCTACTATTTCTTTACAATTTTCCATCATATTTTCTGATATATTTTCACCTATAATACCCATAACATCTGGATTTAATGCGCCTATTTTAGTATTCATCCCCCACCTTAAACTATAATTTTTTATTAATGATGAAATTTTTTCAATATCATCACTAGCACCCGTCGAAACATTATTATACATAATTTTCTCTCCACATCGTCCTCCCAATAAAACAGAAATTCTACATAAAACTTCTTCGTACACCATTAATTTTTTATTTGTAGCCTTTTGTTGACTGAATCCTAACGCAGATTCACCTCTAGGTATAATACTTACCTTTACCGGTTGTTCTGTATGTTTTAATAAATAACCCATTAAACAATGTCCTGCCTCATGATAAGAAACACGCGCTCGTTCTTTTCTAGTCATCATTCTTTCACGTTTTTCTCTCCCAATAATAACTTCATCGATTGCTTTTTGTATATCTTCTTCGTTGATATGATTATCATTATTTTTTTTTTGAATTGCATTAATTTTTGATTGATTTGCTATATTTGCTATATCTGCTCCTGATACACCTGCTGTTCTATCTGATAATACTTCAAAAGACAAATCTCTAGGTAATATCATATTTTTAAAATATAATTTATACATTTCCATACGTTCATCTTTGTTTGGTAAATCAAAATAAACCTTTTTATCGAATCTACCTGATCTAGTTAATGCAGAATCTAATATTTTTACTAAGTTTGTAGCAGCAAATATAATAATATCTGTAGAATCATCAAAACCATCCATTTCTACTAATAACTGATTCACCGTACTTGCTCTTTCTGAATTATTATCAAAACCTCGTTGTCTACCTACTGCATCTATTTCATCAATAAATACAATACATCTTTCTTTTTCTTTTGCTTTTTTAAATAAACCTCTTACTCTAGATGCTCCTACACCAACATATTTCTCTATAAATTCTGAACCACTTGCAATCAATAATGGTATATCTAACTCTCTTGATATGGCTTTTATTAAAAGAGTTTTACCTGTTCCTGGTGGTCCTGCCAATAAAATACCCTTAGGTAATTTTACATTCCATTTTAAATATTTTTCTTTATTTTTAATAAAATCCATGTAATATTTTATTTCTTCTTTTACACTTTCTAACCCAACAACTTTTTCTAACGCACAATCATCTTTACTTGTATCTACAAATTCCCAATTTTTATTTATCTCTCCACTCATTTTACTTTTAAAAAGTAAAAAAAGAAAAATAATTATTAAAATAGTTCCCAATCCATTAGATTTATTAGGGTCATCTATTATAGTTTGATTTGTTGCATTTCCTGCAATGTTTGTTATATTTTCTAATATAACATGACTAATATTTTGCGTATTATTCATAATTTCGTTCGGTAACATAATTAATATAATTTATAAAATTATCTTTATTTAAATTATAAATAATATAAATATATGATTCATAATTAATATATGACCTATTTTATATTACCAATAATTAATAGAAATATAACCCCAGAATTAATAAAACTAAAATTTGAAAATATAAATATAGAACAAAAAAGTATTAATCCTAGTTTGCAAAAATATTTAACATATGTCAAAAATCTTATAGGTAATAACTTATATGAATGGGATAATATAAAAAAATACACAAATCCATATGAATTTATACATACACCAGTACCAAAATATAACTTGTCTATTTCAAAAGTAAAACCTATTTCTAGAGCATTTTTTAAATTAATTGAAATTTATAATACATTTAATATATTTCAAAATATGCCTACTAATATTAATACATTTCATTTAGCAGAAGGTCCCGGAGGATTTATAGAAGCAACTACATTTATTAGAAAAAATAATTTATTGGATAATTATTATGGTATTAGTTTAATAAATGAAGAAGATAAAAAAATTCCTAATTGGAAAAAAATAGATACTCTTTTAAAAAAATATCCTAATATCCATATTACATATGGATCTGATGGAACAGGAGATTTATATACATCCGAAAATCTCCAATATTGTATAGATAATTACAAAAATTCTATGGAAATTATAACAGGTGATGGTGGTTTTGATTTTTCTAATAATTTTGATAAACAAGAATCAAATGCATTTAGATTAGTATTAACACAAGTATTTTATGCTATATCTCTACAAAAGTATAATGGTCATTTTATTTTAAAAATGTTTGATTTATTTACAGAAAATAGTATTCAAATTATATATTTACTAAGTTGTTTTTATAAAAAAGTCATTATATCAAAACCAAATACAAGTAGAAGAGCAAATTCAGAAAAATATATTATTTGTAAGAACTTTAAATATAAAGATACAAGTTTTATTAATAAAAAATTAGTAAACATAATTAAAATACTAGAAACTTTTGATTTTAATAAACATAAAATTATTAATATACTAGATTTACCAATACAATATGTATATAAAAATTCGATAATAGAAATTAATTCTTTTTTAGGAAATTTACAAATAGAAAATATTAATACAACTATAAAACTAATTAACAATAAAGATAAATCAGATAAATTATATAATTTAAAAAATAATAATATAAATAAGTGTATTAAATGGTGCACAAAAAATAATATTTCATTCAACAAAATAGACAATAAACAAAATATATTTTTAGCCGATAAATAAATAAAATTACTATATCTTTAATATACATATATGAATCCTGATTTAATGTATTTATATAATATGACAAAATTAGCATCCAAAGAATTAAATGATTTACATAATAAAATAAGCAACAAAATTAAAAAAAAAAATAAAACTCAAAAAAAAAGAAAAGTTAAAAAAAATAAAACATATAAAAAACGCGTATAATTATTAAATTACGAGAATAAAAAAAAAATATTTAGATATATTATAATGCCTAGAAAGGTCAAAAGACGTAGGTCAAGATGTGCAGGTAAAAAAAGAAAAACTTGTAAAAGTCGCAGATATAAGAAACATTGTAGAATGACACACAGAGGAAAGAGAAGCAGAGCCATGTGTCGTTCTCGTAGAAACCGTACTCGTCGCATGCGTAGACGAAGGGTTCGTTCTCCTTAAGTATTTTTAGCGATTTTACGATTTAAAAAAATTTAATATGAGTCTAATATTTAAAATCATATTAAAACTTTTCATTAATAAGTGCTACAGTTACTTCTTCTTTTATATTTGTTGCTAATTTTCCCTTTATTCTTCTATTTATCTCTGGAAAAGGTATACTTACTTTTATATCATTGTCTTCATTAATATATTCCTTAAAAAGCAACATTAATTTTTTTATAGGTTCATATGTCATATTTAATCCATATTTACTTAACTGTTTCATGATATTTTTTACTTCTTCTTGACGTTGTTCTTTCGTTCTATATTGTGATACTTTTTTCTCTTTTTTCTCTTTTTTCTCTCTTTTTTTATTTTTTTTATTATTTTTCATTTATTAAATACAATAATAAATTTTTAAATAAAAAAAAATATTTATATATTTATGTTTATGTTTAATATATTAATTATTGAAAACAAGGTTGTGAAATATATGATATAAAACTATTACTAACTTTTTTAATAAATCTATAACCCATTTTAACTACCATATTATCTATTGCATCTTTATTGTCAATATCATCGATACCGTTCATAAATTCAACAAAACAACTATGTACTAATCTATTAATATTACCAGATAACATAAGAGTACTAAATTTATCTACAATAGTACCATCTAATAGTTCTTTTTTTCGAGTATAATATTTACACATGTTATAATAAAATATATATGGAAATACAAAACATATACCATGAGTATCACCTCCTTGAAAATTCGCCCCCCAGTAATTATAATGCTCATCTTTTTCATAATTTAGTATATTATCATGTTTCATATTGAAATAATCAGCAAATCTTTTCAAAAATATAAAATCAATAACATTATTATATTTAAATATCTTACATCTTGTTTTTGTTTTTATAATATGAAACTCTTTTGAATCTTTCATATCATATCCATGTGAATTAATATAATAAAGGTCATATTTTTCCTTATTTGGCACAAAAATCATTGTAGTTCCATGTACTGCTTCATCTTCATCACACCTTTCTGTATTATAATTGTAAATACAAACATTTATAAAAATTAGTTTTTTCTTTTGCATTTGTTCTATTAAATAATCTTCAAACATATCATCCATAACTTTTTTGTTAAATAAATATTGTACTGTAAAGTTTTCTATAATTTCATTCATTCTTGAAATATTATTTAAATATGGAATAATTTGCATAAAATCAATATTTATCTCTGAATAAACTATTTTATTATTCATATAGGTAGTGGTTATATGAGTTTTCATTTTTTGTAATTTTTTAAGAGATTTATATCTACAATAAGCATCAGAATCAGAGAATCCCATATCATATGCTTTTTGTAAAGTATATGATATCCTATTTTTATTTTTCATGAATTCATAAAGTCCCTTCATTGTGTTGTCAGTATTGTTAATAGTTTAACTACTTTTATTTTAATTAAATCAATTTTATATACTTACTGTTTTCTGGTTCTTACTTTTAATATTTGTTTCATCAGAAATAAACTCTTTATCAGGAGTTTTAAATACAAACCAATTATCAACATGTTCAGTATATTCTTTTGTATCACCATTATAATTATATACACTTTCATCTGCGTTAATAGCATAATATGTATTAGGACTAAGACCCATATCATCTATTATTAACGTTTGTATCATTCCAACTTCATGAAGTGGATTAGATACAATATAACATAATTTTTCATATTGATTATTATAACCTACATCAAGTATATAATTCTCCTTAGGTTCTCCTTCTATATTTGTAACAGTCATTATTGTATTAGAATTCAAATTAATATTGGCCAATCCAGTAACATAAAATATATCATGCATATAATCTCCAATATTTGGAGTAAATGTAAAATTAGATGGTATTGCACCAATACCAGTAGTTATATTATTATTACTATTAATTAAATCTTCTTCTTTAATAACTGTATATACAGTCCTAAAATCATAATATTTACCTAAAAATAAGTATCCAGACGACGTTACAAGACCATTATTTTTTATACTTACTGTTAAAGAACCTGTTGAATTATTATAATTTGTAGGTTCAATAATAATAAAGTTTGCTAATTCTGGATCAGATTCAGGCTCTGGCTCTGGCTCTGGTTCTGGCTCTGGCTCTGGTTCTGGCTCTGGCTCTGGTTCAGGCTCAGGCTCAGGCTCTGGCTCTGGTTCTGGCTCTGGCTCTGGCTCTGGTTCAGGCTCAGGCTCAGGCTCTGGCTCTGGTTCTGGCTCTGGCTCTGGCTCTGGTTCAGGCTCTGGCTCTGGTTCAGGCTCAGGCTCTGGCTCTGGTTCAGGCTCAGGCTC